>Ga0160429_1000229_pt1 | contig 66531 bp, 62 predicted proteins | sample SolpanmetagenomR_FD_108199 | JGI IMG/M metagenome (GOLD analysis project Ga0160429, IMG submission 108199) | Solar panel surface microbial communities from Lawrence Berkeley National Laboratory, California, USA - R | ecosystem: Engineered > Built environment > Solar panel > Unclassified ... | reverse complement strand
TTAAAAGAGGCCCGCGCCTTGGCCAGGCGCTACGACACAACAGCGGGCTCTTTCCTAGCCGTAGCACATTTGGTGGCCGCGCTTGACTGGCTCCGGTAACCAGCCACCGTCCACACTCTCTAGTATTGTCGCTGTACACCAACGCATTGTTGGTCACCTGGCAGCATGATAGGGGGCGCAGGAAGTAGGGCGCGAGGCGGGATGGCTTAGCAAGGCCAGTTATTAGTAATTGGTTGGAGAACGAATACGGAGTACTGTATGTAATTACATTGTACGTACATTTGCTTTATGAACACGCGCCTGATTCGGGTAGGCAATTCCCAGGGGATTGTACTGCCCAAGAAGTTGCTGCAACAGTACCACCTCGCCGACGAGGTTGACCTGCAGCCCACGCCGGAGGGCCTGCTTATCAAGCAGGTGGAGAAGCCCTGCCGCCAAGGATGGGACGAGCGCTTTCAGCACGCTATTGCCCAGGGTCAGGCCCCGGAGGGAGAGCTGCTGGAGGGCTTCTCGGATGAGGGCTTTGAGGAAACGGAATGGCAGTGGTAGCGGTGCAGCGCTTCGAGGTGTGGCTTATTAACCTCGACCCGACCCAGGGCAGTGAAATTAACAAGACCTGCCCCTGCGTGGTGCTCTCCCCCGACGAGATGAATCGTCATCTGCGCACGGTGACCATTGCCGCCCTGACCAGCACCCGGCGCGACTACCCCTCCCGGGTAGACTGCACTTTTCAGGGCAAGGAAGGCCAGGTAACACTGGACCATATCCGCTCGGTGGATAAGACCCGCTTGGTGCGCCGCTTAGGCACCCTGTCTAAAGCCACGGCGCAAGCAGTATGTGAGCGGCTGCAGGAGCTTTTTCAGTATTAAGGCTAGCTGGGCAATGTGTGACGCAAGAAGGTCGTCTAGTTATGCTGGATGGTATAAGACACCTTACTTGCAGCCCGAAAGGTGCCCCTTTGGGGGCTCAGAAACCCCCTCAAGGGGCGAGTGGCTCAGAAAGGCCTCACCAAGTGCGTTTCCAGCGCGTAGAGGGGGGTAAGCAAATCGCAAACTGATGCGTCAATAAGGTGCACCTTTGGGATGTCAACTCCAGCTACGTTCACAACCTGTCCGTTTTTACTGGACCATCTCAACGAACTACTCGTGGTAGGCCACTTTCAGCTCCAGCGTCTCGATGACGCTCCCGCCGCTAGCGTCGCGGAATGTTAGGAATTACAGGTTCTGGGCAATTAACGCGCTGAAAAAACTTGGACGTCCAGCAGTGGGCCAGTATGAATTTTTTCCTGTAACTCTAATGGAAACCAAGTAGCCTGGTAGACTTCTCCGTAAGGTGTTTGCAGTCTCTGAATTAACTGCTCGACCTGCTCAGTGGCCAACACGTAACCCAGCTCAAAAAACAGCGGGACACTTAGCGGGGACTTTGCCAATGGCCGGCTTTTATACCAAGTAAAAGGGACTAAAGGGTGCGGTAAGGCAAGGGTTTCTGCAAGCGCTTGACCTGGTTCTATTCGGCTCAAACAGGGTACGTAGAGCCGTTCTACTTCCGTATCCTCGGGCACAGGCACCAACGCTTTGCCCACGGTCACCCTGTTGGCACCCCGCACTATGTTGACGGTATTTGGAGCGGTATCAAAGACGCTGGTACTGCCCATGCGGCCCAACTTGTTGAATACGTAAAGGGGCCGGTCGGTACCATTCGTTAGCTCGTAGCGCAAGTGCAGAATATCGGCTACAAAGCTTGCAGTCGCCGACAGGGTGCATTCGGCCGTTCTGACAGTAGGATTAGGAGTCATATAGGCTTACTTAATGAGTAAAATTACAAGGTGGCAGACAGGCTAGTGAGGAGGATGTTTAATAGTATTCCCGCACAGGTTGAGGAGGATTCCATTCGCTTCTAATTTTGTTTTCATTAACCACGTAGTGGTTATGTGGCGGTACCCCAACTGCTTCCAACTCCCGAACATCGGCTTCCGGCGCTTGGTGTGGGTTCGGCGTTGTTGGGGACAATCCATTCTGAGCACGTCCCCGAACCATGCGGCCGTAGGCGGCTTGTTCCGCGTGGATAAGTTCGTGGGCCAGCGCAATGGCGGGCGGACGGGTGGCCCAAGGCTCATTTCCGATAGTTTCCAGGGTTGGATTATAGCCGATACAGCAGTTGGTACCCGCACCGGGCACGCCTTCTTCTTGGAAGAATCGTTCTGCAGGAGCATCATACTCCCCAACTTCATTGCCTCCCATCGCATAGGCAATAGTTACGCACTTACCGGAAGCATGCAACGAATTCAGCGGTGTTTTTCCAGTCGGTGTGTTATATATAAGTTGTAAATCAGCGGTTACTCTTTCCACAAAAGGGCCCAAATCTTCAATCTGAAACGTGGTGCCCAACATAGCCGCCAATTCGCTAGATACTACTTGGGGCGTCTCGTTAAAAGTAGGCAGTCGACTAGTGGCTTTTATAACATCACTGCCACCCGTTTCCCGCTCTAATGCTGCTGCCACTGCCAAGCTCGTCCTCGGCACGCCATGCTCACGCGCGGCCGGGGCCACGAACGCGGTGGCCGGCCCACCGGACGCGATGGTCCAGCCCGAGGGGTCGCTCAAGGTCAAAAAGCACTGGTAAGCCCCGTCCTGTGCGTCGCCGTTGCTGAACTGTTCCTGATAGGCCACGCAATAGGCGGCTGGTAGGCGCAGCGTTTCGAGGGGTTGGCCGCTGTTGGCGTCCAGAAACACGATGGCCGTGGCCTGCTGCTTGCGCGGGTCGGCGGCCCAGGCGGGCAGCACGTCCCCGTCCGGCACGTCCAGCACCAGCTGCACTGGGCCGTAGCGCACGTTCGCGCTCACCCGGCCCCGCAGCTGCGTGGCCTGCGTCACATCGAAGTGGCAGTGCGTCACGGGGAAGACGTGGCCGGCAACGTGTAATTCAGCGGAGAAGGAGGCCATAACGGAAACGACAGGTAGCAAGCAGCGCGGCAGGCCCCAGAACACTGGAGAGTTACAAAGCTAAGCTATATCCAAAATAGGGTGCCGGCTACTGCCGACAACTCCGAATGGGCGGGCCGCCGGCCGGTTGAGACGCTACCTTCGCCCGTAGTCCTACTCGCTCCTCGCTTTTCGCCCCGAGCGCTGCTAGACCAAGTTACGGTTACTGCCTCCGTGCTGGCCCGCCTTCACGAAATGACCTTAGGTGGCGCAAGCACCTACTTTCGGTAAGGGAAGCAGGATGAAAGGCAGTAACAGCTCCGAAAGTAGGGCTCCGTTTTCGTGCCGGCAGCACCCACTTCTTGGCCCGCCAAAACGGGCCTTTTTAGTGATTAGTGGGGTAGGAGAGGGGTGGATGCAGCAAGGTGCAGTGGCTGTTGCAGAACTCTTTCGCTTGTTCAACAAGCGACCATTCCTAATGAAAAGGCTTGTAAAAAGCGCCTTTACCGGCCGTTTGCAGGCCCAATTTGGTTGCTAGTAGCCCCAGAAGGGGGGCCTCTGCGGAGTTCTGCAACAGCCACTGCACCTTCTTGAGCCGGCCGCTATGTATTGGAAGTTACATTTCAATGAGTATCCCCGCGCGCTAGGTCGGAAAATGCTCGTTGAGCACCCGCTGCAGTTTGGCCGCCGTTAGGGGCTTTTCCAGGATGCCGTCGAGGGGCAATCCCTGCAATTGGTTCAAGTCTTGCTCGACGGAGGCGCTGGTGAGCAACAGTACCACAGTACCCTGCCGCTGGGTGGCGGGCAAGTGCTGGTAGGCCTGCAGAAACTCGATGCCGTTGAGCACGGGCATGTTCAAGTCGAGCAGAATTAGGTTGGGGCACTGTGCTTTCCCTGGCGACACGCAGGTGCTGGCCAGCGTGCGCAGGGCCTGTGCCCCGTCCTCGGCCACCAACAGGTGCTCCGTCACGCCGGCGCGCTGAATGAGCAGCTTATTCAAAAAATTGGCGGTCGCGTCATCATCGACCAGCAACACACTTGTTAGGCGGGGCATGAGTAGAAATAACTACTAAAAAGCCGGTTTCTAGGCCGGAAAGGTGAGGGTGAACGTCGTGCCTACGTCTTGCTGGCTCGCGACGGTGATGGTGCCGGCTGCATTCTCCACAATTTTTTTTACCGCGTACAGGCCGACGCCTGAGCCCTCTACGTGGGTGTGCAGGCGCTGGAAGAGTTGAAACAGGCGTTGCTGCTGCGCCGGGCTCAGCCCCAGGCCATTGTCTTGTACGGTGAGCACCAACGAGTCACCGGCTGGCTGGCAGCTGATACGCACTCGGGGCGCCCGCTCGGGGTGATGGTACTTGAGCGCATTACTCAAGAGGTTGTACAAGAGGCTGCGCAGATTCTTAGGGGAGAACACCCGCGGCTGGGTACCGTTGACGGCTACGTCGAGCACGGCCCCGGTTTCGAGGAACTGGAAGTGCAGGTCCTGCCGCACGTCCTCAATGACGGCCGCCAGGAAAAGGGGCTCAGCGGGCTGGGCAAACTCGGCCTGCAACTGGCTTACATCGGTCAGGTGCGTGAGGGTGCGCCGAAAGCGCTCGATGGACTCCTGCATGCGCGCCAGCACAGGCGCCACGTACTCATCGGTTAGCACGGCGGCGGGCAGCAACTCCGGTAAGAGCGCCAGTAGCCCATCAATATTGGTGATGGGCGCTTTCAAGTCGTGTGAAGCCGTATAAACGAAGTTATCGAGGTCGGCGTTCGTGCGCACTAATCGGCTGTTGGTCTCGTGCAGTGCCTCATTAGTGGCCGTCAGTTCATCATTAAGCTGCTGCACCTGCTGGCGAGCCAGCACTTGCTCGGTTACCTCCACAGCTACTTCAAAGACGCCCTCTACCTGGCCCGCCGCCCCGTAAAACGGCTGGTAAACCAGGTTGTAGTAGGTGACCAGTGGTTCGCCATTGCGCGTGAGGGTGACGGGCAACTCCTGGCCCACAAACGGCACTTGGGTCGTCTGCACCTGCCGCATTAAGTCATCGAAGCCCTGGCCCTGCAACTCGGGCAGCCCTTCCAGCAAGGGGCGCCCCAGCAGGTGGTCGGCCGGCAAGCCAAACAGCAGCGCCATCGGGGGGTTGAGCGCCGTAATGCGGAGCTCTTCGCCCATAAACAGCCCAATTGCCATCGGGGCTTGCTCGAACAAGCGTTGCAGTTCGCCCTGCTGGGCTTCGCGCTCGCGCCGGGCCACCACCCGCGCGGTCACGTCTTGGGCATAGGTGACGAAGCCATCAATCTGCCCGGCCTCATTGCGGCGGGCCTGGTAGGTGAGGTCGAAGTAAATGTCTTCGACGGGTCCCGCTGCCGTACGGGCCAGGGGCACCAGCACTTCGCTGTCCTCGAATGGCTCGCCCGTGTCGTAGACCCGGTGCAGAATCGTCATCAAGGGCTGGTCGGCTACTTCGGGCAAGGCATCAACCAGGCGCTTGCCGAGTAGCTCCCGGCCCGGAAACATCGCTTGGTAGCGCGGATTAACAAATTTATACACCCACTCCGGACCGTTGAAAAGGCAGATACTAGCCGGAGCTCGCATGAAAAGCTCGTGCCACTGCTGCCGCTGGCGCTCCGTCGCCTGCTGGGCGGCTTCGAGCTGGCGGGTTCGCTCCCGCACCCGGAATTCTAGTTCCTGGTTGAGCTGCTGTAATTGGCGGCGGGCGAGCACCTGTTCCGTCACATCGTAGCTGAAATCGAGCACGCCGTCGATTTCACCCTGGGCATTGCGGAGCGGGTGCAGGGAAAGGTCAAAAAAGAGTTGCTCCGGCTTGCCGTTGCCGCCGAAATCGAACCAGCCTTCTATTTCGTGGCCGTAGTACGGCTCCCCCGTTCGATACACTTGGTCGAAGAGTGCCACTACCCCCAGCCCCACGGCCTCGGGCATACCTTCGCGAAACGAGCGTCCGAGGAAGGCACGGTGCGGGAACCTACGCTGATAGTTGGGATTGACAAACTGGTAGTGATGGTTCGAACCGTGGTAAACGGCTACTTGGGCGGGTAGCTGCATGAGCACGTTGTAGAAGCGCTCGCGCTCTGCCCGCTCCTGGGCTTGGGCCTGGCGAAGGGCCGCTTCTACCTCCGAGCGGGGCTGGTCGTTGGTATCGGTGAAGCTCACCACCAGCCGCTCGCCGCTGCGCCGGGCCACCAGGTGAAAGTAGCCGTCGAGCCTCTCGTATTGGTAGTTGATCTGGTAGCGCTCGGTCTGGCCCGACGCGAAGGCCCTCGCGTAGAAGGTAAAAATGCCCGTTTCTTGAGCGCCCGGGTAGAGCGTCAAAAACGTCTCGGTAGGGCGCTCCGGTAAGCGCAGCATGCGCTGCGCAGCCGGGTTTAGATGCTCGTAGGTAAAGTCCTCAATAGTAGCGGCTGCCGCGTCATAAACGGGGCGAAATAGGATAACGCCAGTGAGTGACACTTCCAGCAGGTTATACAGCAGGTCGTCGGCAGCGGGCAGAGGAGAGCGCGAGGAAGTCAAAGGGTGGGCGGCACGAATAAGCGTCGTACAGTCCCGAAGATAATCTGCTGAACATTCTGACCACTTACTTTCTATAGGTATCCATGCCGTTTTAATCTGCTACAGGATGATTCATGAAAGGGATAGCTCGGTACAGGACAGTGCGAAATAGGTGACCTTAGTTGTAAATGGTAGCTGCAGAGAACGGCATTTTTCAACCCCTCATTTAGAAGGAGTCTAGCGCTCAAGTATATTAGTAACATTGATGTACTTTAATACTCATATGTCAGTCTTTGAACACAGCCTTAGCACGGGAGAAATTCGTCGATTTTTGGCTTCGGATGAAGTGCAATTGGAGAAATATGCTAAATGTATTCTGTTTACTACTGGGTTGACAACCTAGGGGCGCGCTTTTCTAAATTCAGAAAGGATAGAGGACTTGACAACCATTGATTTGAGCGAATGGGTATTTACGCCTCGTTTCGTCTCTCTCTTTGGAATTTATAGCACCTTTCTCCATGAGAAATTTCTTACTTAAAGGGAGCATTGCTAGCTGGGGTATCTGAATAGGATCTTAGGTAAAGTGGCTAGCAGTTTCTTTTTTCTTTTATTCCTTGGAAAAGTCACTTAACGTAAGATTACTTATAATCCCACTCTTGAAATAAGGGTAGGTTTCGGCCTCACCGACCGCTGCGCTCAGCGTGGTACTTTCCAAAGTTAGCCTAGGTAGTCAGTCGCCTCCTAGCTGTTGCCCGGCGGCTGGTTGAAACGTCTGGACCTGGGCCTGCCACGTGACGGACCAGTCGCAGAGTTCGGCCAATAGCGGCGCAATGCTCTCCCCAAAGGGCGTGAGCGAGTACTCCACGCGGGGCGGCACCTGCGCAAAGACTTGCCGGTGAACCAGCCCATTGGCTTCCAGCTGCCGCAAGCTTTGGGCCAGCATCTTGGGGGAGACACCGCGAATCTGCCGTTGTAACTCGCTATTGCGCTTGGGGCGCTGCGTCAAGGCGAGCAGAATTAGGAGGAGCCATTTGCTGGCTAAGACATTTAACGCTTGATGCACGACGCAACTCGCGTCTAAGTTGGACTTGGCATCCAGCCAACTCCGCAATTTTTGCTGGGCGGCCACTTTTTTTTCTTCGTTTGGGCTCATCGGGCTCATTTATTACCCAAAAGTAACTACTGCACTTTTAGGTGCCTACTTTCTTTTAGGTAGTGCGTGGCGCAATTTTGGGGCATGAATACGCCCACGGCCCTGCTGGCCCCCGTCAGCCCGCCCTCCTCAGACCCCCTCGCGCAAACCGCCCAGCGCGTGTTTCAACACCTGCTCCTCGGCTTTCAGACGGCCGATTTAGCGGCCGTGCTGGCCTGCTTCACCGAGGATGCTACCATCGAATATCCCTACGCGCCGCAGATAGGCTCGGCTACCCGCCTAGATGGCAAACCGGCCATTGGCCAGTACCTACAGCATGCCTTACAGGGGATGCCAACCTTGCTATTCAGCCACTTGCATTTCGCCCACGACGTGGCGCAAGGTATTCATTGGGCGGAAGTACACTGTGAAGCCCCCGTGCCGGGTACCGACCGCACGTACCGCCAGGACTACGTGATGCGCTTCGAGCTGCGCGGCGAGCAGATTCGGCACCACCGCGAATACTGGAACCAGCTCGCCGCCCGCGAGGCCTTCGGCGGGCCAGAAGAAGCCCGCCAGCTCTTTACGCCGACGGCCCCCACTCTCTAACCTCCTTCTTTATGCGTATTGTCATTGGCGCCGCGGCCGGCAACATTGGGCGCCGCGTCGCCGAGCAGGTTCTGCAAGCCGCCGGCAGGGAGGCCGTGTTGCTGGTCCGCAACCCGGCCTCCCTGCCGGCGGCGGTCGCTGCCCACGCCCAGGCCCGAGTAGTCACCCTGGACCTCACCGACCAAGCGGCGGTCGTGACGGCCTGCCAAGGCGCCGATGCCTTGTTCTGGCTCGTCCCGCCGCCCCCGCTAACCGTGTCCGATTGGCCTCAGTGGTACCGTACCATCGCCGCCGCGGGGGCCGCCGCCGTGCGTGCGCACCAGATTCCGCACGTGGTGCTCGTCTCCAGCCTAGGCGCGGGCATGGCTCCAGGCCTGGGTACGATTTCCTACGTGGGCGAACTAGAACAGCAGCTCAACGAGACCGGCGCTAATGTGGTCGCGTTGCGTCCCGGCTACTTCATAGAAAATTTCCTGACCCAAGCCACCGCCATCCGTACCCAAGGCGTGGTCGCGTATCCCTACGCGGAAAACCACGACATTCCCTTTATCAGCGTGGCCGACATTGCCACCATGGCCGCGCACTACCTGCTGCATCCGCAGTGGGCCGGACAGTGGGCCCGCAATCTCATGGGCCCTGCCAACCTCACGCTGCCCGCGTGTGCTGCGCTTCTGGCCCAGGCCTGGGGGCACCCCGTACGCTACCAGCGCCAATCAGCCACTGACTTACAGCAAACTTTAGGGCAGTGGGGCCTGACGCCCTACGCGCAACAGGAAATGAGTGCTTTGTTTCAGGCACTGGGCGACTCCGACGGGGCCTATGCTACGCCGCGAACGGCCGAAGCTTACACGCCTACCAGCTTCCAGGAATTTGTGGGCACGCACCTACTCCCACTCCTACAAGCTGACCAGGAGTAAGAAAGCATTACTAAAAGGGTCTGCTATTGCTTCCTAAGCAATAGCAGACCCTTTTTTACGTATTGGAAACGGTGGACTCCTACTTGTGAAGAGCAAAGCTAGCTGATGAGATAGGGGGTCTCTTATTATACCTTATTGAGTCCCCTCTGGCTAAGCTTGTGGGCTAACTGGGTAGCGTACTAAGTCTATGCCTCTATTTTGAGCGCGCAATGTGACAGACGTACTAGCCGCTACCCCTATCTGCTACCCTACGAAAAAGAATAGCAAGGGAGCTAGCCGCAGGCTATGTTTGTTAATTTTCGGTTACCTGATGGGTACAAGTAGCCGAATAATGGCCTTATCTTGCGCCATGGCTTACCGTCCCCGCTACTGCGCGCACCTGTGTTCATTGTCACGAGGCCTATGAGGCCGTGGATCGCCGTCGCCTCTACTGCGGCGACTCCTGCAAGGTGCAAGCCTGCAAAGCCAAACGCCGCCGGCGTTTAGCCGCCAAGGGCCCGGCTTTGGCGGCCCCCGGCACCCCGAAGGCTACCTCGTCTACGCTAACCCCCAGTCCGCAAACGCTGGAGTGGAATCTGCAAAACCTGGCCGTGCTGGGCACCGCCGCGGCCATCGGGAATCTAGACGTCAAGGCCGGTGAGCAGGTCGTGAAGGGTTTGCAAAAGCCCAGCCCGACGGCCCTGCCCTCGCCGCCCGCGCCCACCCTGCAAGTAGTTGACCCGCTGAGTTGGCTACCCGCAGGGCTGCTGACGGCCAACGCACCGCGCGTGTCGTTGGAGTCCTCGACCCTGGGCCGGCCCGTACTTTTTGTCGAACTGCGCTACCTGGGCCACACCCTCTACTACCAACCCACCCAGGGCCTGCTGCTCTGGCGCGCGGCGCCCGGCAACCTGCAGGCCCTGGGTGGACCCGATGATGTGGCCTACGTGGCCGAGCAGGTACCCTGTGACGCCTATGGCGAGAATTCTGCGCCGTCGCTCGCTACGGGTGGTGGGCTCCAAACACTCGGCTAGCGCCTGAACACGCTAGCGAGGGCCCCCAGCTTTACCTAGCAGGAATTCAAGGACAACCCACGGAAAAGTGGTAGGTATAGCTCTCCCACTCGTCCTAGCTGGAACGGTATTTTCTCGCGATTGTCCCGGAAAGTCGGGGTGCTTTATAGTCAATTTCTCCTATGCTTTCTATTCAGTTCACGCCCTTTCCCGTCTTGCATACCACGCGCCTCGTTCTGCATCAGCTTACGGCAGCGGATGCGGGGGCCATCCAGTTTTTCCGCTCCGATCCCGAGTTTCTGCGCTACATACCCCGGACGCCGGAGCCTACCCTGGCGCAGGCCCAGCAGCACATGCAGGAGCTCGAGGAGCTGCTAAGCAGGAACGAAGCCATCACGTGGGGGCTGAGCCTGCCCGGGCAGCCAGCGCTGCTGGATACTATCTGTCTATGGAAGCTGCAACCCGCGCACTACCGGGCCGAAATCGGCTACGGCTTACACCCAAGCTACAGCCGCCAGGGGCTGATGGGGAAGCACTAGGCGCCGTGGTGCAATTTGGCTTTGAGACGTTGAAGCTGCATAGCCTGGAGGCCCAGCTGGACCCGAAAAATGCCGCATCCATTCGGCTGTTGGAAAAGCACCACTTCCGGCGGGAAGACTACTTCCGCGAAAACTACTATTTCCAGCAGCAGTTCCTAGATACAGTGGTCTACAGCTTACTAGCTTCAGCTACCAGCGTGGCATAGGGGCTAAGCGAATCGCGCCCAAAGCAAACAAGGCAGCTGCCCGCTAAAAATTCCCATTCCAAGGTTGCCGCCTACCTCCGTGCGAGTGATTTTTCAGCATGTGGCTTAGCGTTATGCAACAGCTGCGACCATTTAACTCAGGAAAGACATAGCTTTTTGCCTACTGCGACCGGTCCTCTTAGCAGGTAAAAGTAGGGTAAGCGGCTCGGTTCTGAAATGCACACCTTTTTGGTATGCCCTACTGCCAGGCAGCTACTAGGGGCTACTATGCGCTAGTAATCAAGTGGATACGCGCCAATTGTGGCTACCCAATAGGGTAGGCACGAAGCAGCCCCCAGGTAGGCCTACTTACTTAGCTGCTATCTGCTTGACTGTTAGCGCGAAGTAGACCCCTAGTAGGGATCTACTAGGGGTCTACTGCAAGTGGAGCAGTTCCTGAGAAATACAGCGAACTAGTGACGGCGCGCCGATCGAAGCGATGGCGGAGCACTTCGGGCAGTTTAGGCAGTTTTTGAGCTCGCGAAGGCAGTTTTTACCGAGCAGTTTCGGTAGGTGGAACCGTTTTGCAAGCTGAAATTGCCGCCAGCAAGGGCAGGGGCGTCGCTCACTCCCCCTGTTAGGGCAGGCTTCCTCTAGCGCAGGCCTAGGCGAGGCTGTTTCGCGGAGCGAAACAGCCCCAACAGCCCCGTAGCCTAGCTGGTAGACCTCTGCTTTTTGGGGTGTAAGTAGCTACTGGGGGCCTACGGTAGGCCTACCAAGTAGGGGGCGAAACCACCCTTGGTTTAGCCCCCTACTCTGCCCCCTACTTTTTCGTATAAAATTCTGGTAATAAATATATTATACGCCACCTCTGCTAGCCATAAAGTAGGCCTACTAAGTAGCCCCCTGAAGTAGGTGCTGCAGGCCCCTAGCAAAGGCGTCCGTGGGCGGCAGGCCGGCTAGGGGCGTTATCCGAGATAGCAGGCGCAACACGATGGCTGGTGGAGCAGCTTGCGGGTGCTCAACTTTACGTATAAGAAATTATAAGACGTGCTTTTATCCTGAAACAGGGTGCCTTTCAAGATAAACTGCGCCTTTCAGACCACGCATCTTTGCCTAGACTATTCCCCGACTTGAAATAGGCCTAGCGATTGTTAGGGCTGCGAGGCAGGGGCCAGCCCGTGGCCAATGCGTTACTTCACGTACGGCGCACTAGTTTGACAATCACATGCTTGTTTGAGGCCCTATTTTTTTGCTTGTCGTATTATTCCCCGTAGCGGTGGCGTGGTGGCTGATTCGGCTGCTCACGCCGGAGCACCCAGTTTGGCGCATTACCCTTACAGTCTGGCTGCTAGTCGGCACGGTTGTCTGGTTCTGGTTATTGTTCGATCATGCGCTACCCAGTTGGTTAGCGTGGATGCGGCGAGACCCGAATGGGTGGGTCAGCGCAGCGGTGCTCGCGGCGCCCGTAGCAGGGGTGACCGCATTACTAGCACGATTTCGCTATCACTACCCCGACTGAACAGGGCTTGCTGTCCGGTGGCAAGCGGTAAGCCCAGATGCAAACGCCCAAGTGAAAGACCGCTTCAACGGCTCGGACAAAACGGCTTCAATCGGCCAGGTAAAAGCGCACTTTATCCTAAACGGTTCGAGCTGTTTAATCCGTTTTGGCTGAGCGGTTGCCTAGGTATTCGCGCGAATAGGTGTCCCTATACTAGCTGCTTTTACAGGCGTTGCTTTACCTATAGGGAATTATAATATGCGTCATGGTGCACCTTTCGGGGCCTGATAAATAATCAAACTGTCCGGTATAAGTAGACCACCTCCGTGCTTAAGCTGCCCGCGCTTTTTGCCGCCCTTAATGCGTTAGGGGATGGGCTGCAGCACTACCCGCCGATTGCGGGGGCGTTGGGCAGGCTCCCGATTGTCCGCTACGGGCTGGGTATCCCCTAAACCTAGGGGCTGCAGGCGACTAGCGGCAATACCGTGCGCCGTCAGGTACGAGCACACGGCAACGGCTCGTTGGTGGGAGAGGTGCCGGTTGAGCAGCGCGTCTCCTTGATTATCGGTGTGCCCTTGCACCTCTAGGCGCAGGTGGGGGTACTGCCGAAGTACCCCCACCAGGGTATCGAGGCTTGCTGCTACGGCGGGCAAGAGTGTCGCCTGCCCTTGGGGGAAGTACAAGGCATGCCAGGTAACTGCCATGCCCGTGACTAGCTGGCGCGCCAGTGTGTCGCGGGTGGTCATGCGCGGGGCACTGGCCGGCTGGATTACGCGCGAGCGCTTTACCAGCAGAGGCCCGGAGGAGGTACGCGGCTGGGGCCGGGGCAGCGTCGGAGCTGGTCGCGCGCGGCGTTGGCGCGGGTTCCCCACCGGTGTAGCGGGTGGCCTCGTACCAGGCAGCGGGCCGGCGAGCGGACGCGGGGCCGGCGGCCAGTTCGTCACCAGCGCACGGGCTGGTACTACCTCGCGATAGCGGTTGCTCATCAACGCTGTCGTTAGGCCCCACAGGGTGCGCCACGAAGCTGGGGCCTCGGGTTGGCGCGGGCGCTCCCAGCTTAGCAGCAGCCGCGTAGTGGCGGAATACTGACAGTATTCCAGCCTCAGGGGGTAGGCCTGCCCGGCCTGCAAGTCGACGCCTACCTCATACACGCTCAGATATTGGCCCCGCCATTCGTCCAGCAGCAGGCGCTGGTTCAGCCAGAGGCGCACACCATCGTCCACTGTCAGATGCAGGATATAGTGGCCCGTTACCGGCGGGACCAGCCAGCCCGTCCAGCGGACGGTAAAAGATGTGGGGGGTACCCCCGGCGCGGGACTGCGCTCGTGCCAGTCGAAGTCGAGCTGCGCATCGCGCTGGGTATGGACCAGGAGCTCAAACTGTAGCCCCTCGTAATAGTCGCCCCGCAGACCTGGGCGTAGCCCGGCGGCGGGTTGCGCGCCGCTGAGCTGCGGCCAAAGGCTGAGCACGCTTAGCACCCCTAGTTGCCAAGCCAGCCGTCGCGCGGCAAAGTTGGCCCAGTCCCTGAGGGAGTAGACGCCTAGGCGAGAACGTAAGCCGAGGAGCCGCAGAGGGGGCCACCCGGATGAGGAAGCTGAGAGCAGGAGCATAAAGGAGAGGGTAAAAGGGCCAACAGAGTTATAGCGTCAACTCCACCTGAGCCACGAGCCACAACTAGGCGCTCACGTCTAAGTAGTTGGCGCGGCTACCCCGGCCGGGCAGCGCGGCCACGGAGCCGGTGTGCCACTGGCGGCGAAGCAGCTTGCCTACAAAGGCTACGCTCACCCAAAAGTGAGTTGCTACCTATATCTGTCGGCGCCCAGCCCAAGCCCGCACGCTGCGCTGCTATAAAGCCGAAAAATAGGCTCGTATAGCAACTACTGACAGAAGCAATGCAAAACCAGCAGCACCGCTCGCTACTCCGCTCTAGCATGGGCGCTTCTTACGGCGCTAACAACTTCCCATCGTAAAAGGCAAGCACCTTGCGGCGGAAGATAAAGGTGTACTTGGCTTGCAGCTGGGTAGAGATAGCAAAGTTGAGGTTGTTCTTGGTCACATTGAACTCGGTGCCGCTAAGCAGGCCGTTGTTGAAGCGGATTTCGGCGTTGCGCTGTGTAGTGGTGAGGGCGGCCACCTGGCGCTTGGATGCAGTGTACTGCAACTGGGCGGCGCGGGCGTCGACGTAGGCCTGCTCGATGCTTTGGCGCAGCGTGAGGCGGGCCTGCTCGGCTTGCAGCTGCACCTGCTGGGCGTTTAGGAGCGTGCGCTGCACGTTAGTGCGCACCTGCCAGCCGTTGAGCAGTGGAATGCTGAGCGCGAACTGCACCTGCTGACCCAGGTTATGGTTGAGCTGGTCCCAGTAGTTCTGAGGCAGCATGATGACTGTTGGGGCCGACGAAAAGCCGCTGAAGATGCTCCCGGCCAAAAGCAGGCGCGGGTAGTAGGCCCCGCGGGCTAGCTTCACGCTGCGGCCGGCGCTGAGCACGCGCAGGTCAGCGGCCTTGATTTCAGGCTGGCGGCTGGCTGCGCCCTGAAATAGCTCGGTGGTATTCAGCACCAGCGCATTTTCCTCATCTGGGTCGGGCAAGTTGGGCATCTCCAGCTGAAAATCGGGGTTGGCAGCTGGGTCCAAGTTGAGCAGCTGCAGTAGGTTCAGGCGGGCGATGGTAGCTTGGTTTTGGGCGTTGACCACGTTCAGCTCGTCGGTGGCCAGTTGGCTTTGGCTGTCGAGCAGGGTACTTTCCGGAATGCTGCCGGCTTGCAGCAAGACCTTGGTACGGGCAATCTGGTCCTGGTCACGCGTCACATAAAGCTGATTAGCGTGCACCAGCTCCTGGGCCAGCATCGCCTGCAAGAAAGCCGAGGCCACCTGGAGGCTCAGGTCGTTGCGTGCTTTTTGTACGTTGGCTTCGCTCGCCTGCAAGTCCAGGACATTGCGTCGAATGGTGTTGCGCAGCTGAAAGCCCTGAAACAAGACCAACTGCGAAGTGCCCGACACGTTGTTGGAGCGCACTGTCTGGCTCTGAAATTCGAACGTGAGCGGGTTGACGCTGGTACCGTACTGCCAGGCCTGGGTGGCGTTGAGGTTGGTCGTGGGTAGCAGCGCGGCCTTGCTTTGGTGCAGTACCTGGGCAGCATTCTGCATCGTCAGCTGGTTGATACGCACCCCAATATTGTGCTCTAGGGCGTAGTCGATGGCCCGCTGTAGGCTCCAGGGACCGGTGGTCGCCGCGGGTGGCGAGACCGGACGCCCCAACTGGGGCGCGATTTGGGCCGCCAAGGGCTGAGCCAACAGCAGCGCCGCTAGTACGACCAGTGGAACGCTGCCGCGTTGGCCAAGAATACTTAGTGCAGTCATCGCAGAGAAAAGGGCGGGCAAAAGTGGGTTGTTCACCGTATTTTCATTAAAAAAACAGGCATGTATACTAGCTGGTCCCCTATTCTCTCGCAGTAGTGTCGGCACAGTTCCCTCTCTTGCCGTGGGGTATAGAGCGCAAGGTTTCCAACCCTGAGAACACAGTTTGCCCAGCCGTTCCAGCGCGACTACATCCACCCTGCGGTAGACTTACTACCGGCTCCCCACTAGTTTCTGAGTGCGCTAGCTCACGCAGTGCTGATTGGGAAGCTGTCTGGAAGGCATTCGGCCTGATTACCTGGACAGTGGCTCTTGAGTTGTTAGCTCGATGGAGACGCACAGCTTCCACGTGGTGGAAGCCGTAGGTAGCCACATGCAGCGCGTAGTCGCCGGCTGGTAAGTGAGCGAAGTCATAATTACCAACGAAATGCGTTTCTTGCTTCCGCTCGGTATACACGATGTCTCCCTTGTCACTGAGAACCTCTATATACACCGGTCCTGGGTTATTACTTTCGTACCGCACGCGCACTAGCGCCGAGTTGGGCTGGGCCTTGATTAGCGTCCGGAACCCAGTTGCCTGGTAGCGCGGCTGCCCCCCGAGGGTCTGGGCAGAGACAGCTTGGGACCGATTCAGCAGCACCAGCAAAGCTAGGGAAGCTACCCAGCGAAGAAAGCACCTAACACTAGCGTTCATGGCAGCAACTGTTAGAGGGGAAAGAGGAAGTAAGAAACCGGCTGGTTGCCACGCGTAGCCGCCGGCCCGGCTTCGGCCAGTAGGGGATGGCCACCTCCGTGCCCGCCGGCACCAGAGCACCTAGCCACCTCCAGCGGGTGACAAACGACCAGTTTTTCTGTGGTAGCAGGACATTCATTCGGTTCGGCGCCGACACTAGCGGTCATAAGCTAGTGACCACTAGTGCCAAGAACGGTGCCTTACGCACAACTGCTTGCTAATCAGCAATCTGCTTTTAAGGGCTGCTTACCAGCTGCTGCTGAGCGTCCGGTTTTGATACAGTTGACCGTTCAGTTCTGATGCAGTTCAACTCCTTTGATGGGCCAGGGATGACCTAATATGTTGAAGTACAGTGCTTTTTGAAGCCTGCACAGTTTATGTAGCCTGGGTTGGTACGGGTGCCCGCTAGCCCCGCTCTTTGCGTTTTACCCACCCTTTTTCATGCTTTCTAAGCACGCCCGCATCCTAGTGGTAGACGACGAGCCCGATGGGCTGTTTTCCCTCCAGTTGCTTAAAACGAAGGAGAAATTCGCTAGCATGCTTTACCAGACAGAAAATGTGCTCTCCTTTGCGCGTCTGCGTGCGGTACTCTATGACAAGTTAAGCTTGGCACACCTGGCGCTGCTTGCCCAGAAGGGGTTTGCTAGTCGCGAAGCGTACGAAAACACGCCGCTGAAAGGACGCTTTTACGCCTTTGGCCCGCGGGACGTGTTCGCGCAAGTGATGCAGGAGTACGGCATGAGCGTTCTGTTTGAGGAGAAGCTCATCCAGGACGCCTACTGGCTAGCGAAATGGGAAGCTTATACGGCCGCCCCGCAACACGAGGAGGCTGTCTTAGAACGTGTTTGGGAATCGGGTAGCCCAAAAGAAGACGAGCCAGTAAGAAGAAAGTCGAGTTCCTAGGCTCCGTTTTCTTTATGGTTGACGCTTATCAACCCCTTCTCGCCCAGTGGCGGGCGGATGGCACATTTGAACGCCTGATTTGAACGCCTGAGTCACGCTAGTAACCGGGTGGACCGGCTGGGGCAGGGGCGCTTGCCCACGCCCTCACTTGCCCTAGTCGATGCCCAAAGTGTCAAACTGGCCCCGCGCCTGGGCCAGCAACGAGGCCTGGATGCCCATAAGCGCGTCAACGGGCGCAAGCGCCAGGTGCTCTGCGATACGGGAGGACGCATTTGGCGCGTCGTGGTGCACGCGGCCAATGGCCATGATAGCCGCGGGGCGCAGCCGCTGTTACCAACACAAGGCCAACTGCGTCCGACCTGGGTCAGTCGCCTACGTAGCGTGTTGACGGACAGAGCGTATCAAGGGCGTTTTGCGCGGCAGGTGCAGGCCCTGGGCTGGCAGCATCACGTAGCCAGTCGGCCGCCAACCACCGAACGGGGCTTCGTGCCGGTGGCCAAGCGTTGGGTCGTGGAACGCACCTTTGCCTGGCTCAACTGCTTCCGCCGCGTGGTCATCGATTAGGAGCGCCAGCCCCCTAGCCATGCGGCTTGGCTTTTCCTCGCCAACTTAACCATGTCTCTCCGACGAGCTATTAGACCCTAATTCCCAAACACGTTCTAAGAGTCGGTGATTCCCGCCCGTGAGTTGCATAATCCGGCTGTTAACGAAATAAGAGAGTTCTATCTTCTTTGGGTACAAGATGTCCCCCTGGGCCAGGGTCAGTACCGCCCGAGCCGTCACAGCCGGTGTTCTGACGCCCCCCTGGTAAACTCGTCGCTCAAAATCAAGCTCCCAACCGCCGTTAACTGAACCGTTAAAGTCCATCCGGTCAAAGTCAATGGGTAGCAACGCTTGGCTGGGCGAAGGTTGCTTACTTCGCTGCTTCGTTGTAAGCCAAGTAATATAGCTGTTAGCTACTTGTTTTGTCACAATACGACAGCCTGTATAGTGGTCTTGCCGAATAACGGCGTCCTGTGCGAAACGGTCCAGCAGCGTCTGATAAGCTGCTGCTCCTTGTCGTTCATCAATGACTACCGGATCGAGATTAAACTCCGCCAGAACCTGGACAGCGATTTTCCATACTTGGGCTTGGCCAGCCGATAGAGGAGGGGGATGCATAGCCTTCTGAGGTAAGAAATTAGAGTACGTTAAAGCAGATTCGTAGTCAATGTACATGCTAGTTGCAGCAGGTAAGCCATTTGCGTGCATCTTCAGCTGTAATCCAAGCCAGGGCATTTGCAGGGCGCTGGTCAGAGTTTCGCAGGTTGACCTTCTCCCAGTAAACTAGGCCTTGTGTTTCCGTCGTTGACGAAGAAGCTGCCCCACATTTTCCCGACCCAGCCAAGGCCACTGGCAGCCCGGAAGAAATCATGCAGCAGTTTCGAGTGGTGCGAGACCAGGTGAAGAAGTATGCGCAGGAGTTTGAGGTAGCTCAACCTACTGCCAAGAGCACCTGCGGCAATCTTGGTAAAAACTAATTCAGGTTTAAGCCAAACAGCAATCCAAACCAAAGCTTGCGCTGGTAAAGCCAGTAGTCAGCATCCGGACCCAGGAGCTGGTCAACACCGACGGCTACGCCCACATTGAACACGCGGGCGTCGTAGATGGCCGCCGCTCCGCCATGCACCACGAAGCCTTCGTAATCCACGAGGGCATGCTGACGCGTCAAATCGGCCGTAACCAGCGAGGAGCCCAGGCCGGTGAATAGCCCGTACCCCAGACCCACCGTACGAATCAAGGGTGTTGTGCGCCCAGTGGGTAAGCGGTGGCGATTGAGGTGGTAAAAATCGAGGCGCCGGCCGAAATAGAGCGCGGCATTGAAAGTAGTATTGAGTTGCACTGGCACGCCTTCCTGCCCGGGGCGAACCTTGAACGGCAGGGTAAAAATGTCAAAGTCAAATTCCCGGTGCAACATTACTACATGCTTATTCGGACGCAGACCGTAGCGCACTGGCACGCCCAAACTAGTTGGAGGGCGATAGAGGGCTAGCGTGTCGGGCGCGGGCTGCTCCACGTAGAGGCGGTGGCGCGGCACGCCTGCCACAGCACGGGTCAGCACTGAGTCGTTGGTTTGCACTAGCTGATAATAGTCGGCGTCGAGTTGCGGCACCCGGCCTACCGAGCAGCTGCTCAGGCCAACCGCTGCTAGCCATCCGGCCAGTAACACGCACTGATAGTTGGCTTTCCTAAAAAGAGTAGAAAGTAGCATAATGAAAGCGGCCTGTACGCCTGCTAAGTTCACCTATTGGGGCCAAGTGAGCCAAGCTCTGTATTCTCATTCGCTGCGAACTCAATTACGAAACGGTACCTTGCGAAAAATACTGCCCCATCGGGGTGTCTCCTGCCAGCGCTTATGCACTTACTGGTCATTGAAGACAAACTGCGGGTAGCCGACCTAATCCGACGTGGTTTTAAAGAAGAAGGCTGGTAAGTCGATGTAGCCGCTGATGGCTTGCAAGGCCAACGCTTGGCGCTAGAGCACGAGTACGATGCCCTTATTACCGACATTTTATTGCCAGGTGTGGACGGACTCACCCTATGCCGGCTCATTCGCCAAGCCCGCCCACAACTGCCCATCGTCATGCTCACGGCCCTCGGTACTACCGACGACAAGGTAGAAGGCTTTGACGCCGGGGCCGACGACTACCTGGTGAAGCCCTTCGATTTTCGGGAACTGTTTGTACGCCTGCGCACGCTGCTCAGCGCTATGGGAGCGGTCTAGTCCAGGGGCCCGGCGGCCCACTGCAATTGGCTGACCTCGTGCTGGACCCGCAAGCCAAAACCGTGCGCCGTGGCAGCCACGACATTGCCCTGCCCCCAGCGGAACTTAAGCTGCTCGAATTTCTGCTGCGCCACCCCGGCCAGGTCGTCTCGCGAGCCGACATTGCCCAGCAAGTCTGGGAAACGCACTTTGATACCGGCACCAACTTTATCGACGTGTACATCAACTACCTGCGCCGCAAGGTAGACCGCGACTTTGCCGTCAGGCTCATTCATACCCGGCCCGGCATGGGCTTCTTCCTCAAAGCCGAGAGCTGAACTGTGCGCCTGCGAGCCAAACTCACCCTGTTCTTCGCCGCGGTGCTGGCCGCCGTGTTGCTGCTGTTCGCCGGCACGGTGTATGCGACCTACGCCGACTACCGCCGCGACGAGTACTACAAGCGGTTACACCAGCAGGCCTTAACCAAGGTGCGCCTGCTGCTCAATGCGCAGGTGAAGCCCGCTACCCTGAGTCTCATTTATAAAAATGCGCCGAACGCCCTGTTTCAGGAGGAAGTGGCCGTGTACGATGCGCACTACCACCTACTTTATCACGACGACCTGGCTACCGATTTCGTGAAGGAGACGTCGCAGATGCTGGGCCGCATTGCCCGGCGCGGTGAAATTACCTTTCAGCAGCAGGACCAGCAGAAGCAGTACCGCTGCAACGGGGCCCGGCTGCTGACCGGCTACAACAGTGGCTGCTGGTCGAGCGCCCCCGATCCGGTCGATTTCCACAGCTTTCAGCGCGTCAACCTATGCGCGCAGCAGAACCTGTTTTATGGCAAAGACAGCACCCTGAACCAGGTAGGTACGATGGCCGGCTTTATTCCGTGGTTTAGTATGCGCAGCACCTACCGCTTGGAGCGGGTTATTTACCGCGGCGAGCAGATGCACTCGTTCAACACCGTTTTTAATCCACCGGGGCGCGCGGGCCAGCCGTAAAACATTTGCAACGACCAGACAGGGGCGGTGGATGCGGCGGTAGTTGCGCAGTGGCAGAGCTACGGCATTGCAGCCTGCTTGCTGCAAAAATAGGGCACCCTAAAGCCAGAACTGGAAGGAAAAATTGCACTCTGCCCTGGGCTACTGCACTCCACTCGAAATTGAACTTCACTACCACTTCAACCTACCTTAGCTTCGTGTCCACTAGCACCCGACCACCTCAGTTTTACTAGGGACTCCTTACGCTAGCGCAGCAGCTTCTGAAAAAACGGCTCCAGTTCCTTCGCTAAAATGGCGTGGTCTTCTACGTTGGGGTGGCCGCTGCAGCCCCGCGCTTGCATGGGCTGGAAGAAGTACGTGGCCACGGGCAGAGCAGAGGGGTAGGCCGCGTTGGTTCGCTGCTGCACGGCCGTGAGGCAGCGCTGCAACAGTACCCGGTTTGAGCCGCTGGCCATGGGGCTACTTAGCAAGGCAATCCGGGCTTGAGGATACTTTGACTTTACTAGCTTGATAAATTGTAGGTAGGTACTTACGTAGCGGGTGCTGTCGAAGGGTAGGCGCGGCGACTTACCATCGCCAGCGCTCAGGTCGTTGGTGCCCAGCGCGATGCTCACTACCCGGGGCGAGTAGGTGGCAAAATTCCACTGCCGCAAACTTTGCGCCTGAAAATCAAGCTTTTCATATACCTGGGGCATGGTGGGGCCATCGCTGTTCCAGGTGCGGTATATGCCGATGCCGCTGACACTGCTCAGCACAAAGTTGGCGTGGAGCGCCCGCGCCACCCGCGGGCCGTAAGCCTGGTAGGCATTGTGCTGGTCGTGGTACTCCCCACTGCCGCAGGGTACCTCCGAGGGGTCAGCCGCCGCGCCGCACGTGATGCTGTTGCCGATAAACTCGATGAGCGGCGCCTTCGGGTTGGGCAGGGCTTGCAGGTGGTGGCCGGTTATCTGCGCAATGGCAATGGCCCCGGTGTGGGCCTCGGTGGCTTTGTAAATCCACACCGTGTGTTTGCCCGCGCGCGAGGCCCTGATGACTAGCGGCGCGGGCTGGGTGCCCAGCACCCGCAGGCGCTGCTGATACACGCCATCCAGCTCGTACTGCAAGTAGTTGTGGTGCTGGCCCGCTGGCAGCACGGCCAGGAGCTGGCATTCGGTACCCTCGAAGCTGAAGCCCACGTGCGCCGCCGAACTGATTAGCTCCAGCTGCCCCTGCTCGTTGACTACCGTCCGGCCGTAAGGCTGTAGGGCCGTGGCCAGGAGCGTATCCCCCGGCTTTGGGGAGGGAACAGCACTTAAAAGCAGGCTGCTAAAACCTATTAGCAAGCAGGTAGAAACGGAGCGTATCGAGAGAAACATAATACCCGAATGAAGGAAGGCTACGTGGGCCGGGCGTGGGCCGCCAGGCCAGCTAAGAAGCTGGTTGCGCAAAGCTAAGTGCTACGGCTGCTAGATAAATATCCGGCTGCCGGAATAGTTGCTGCAAAATTCCTTGGGCGTGCAGCCCTTGCGCTTCTTAAATGTGCGGTTAAAATTGGAGATATTGTTGAAGCCGCACTTGTAGGCCACTTCCGTCACGTTGTGCGTGGTGTCGATGAGCAGGCGGGTAGCGTGGCCCAGGCGAATTTCGTTGAGACTATCAGTGAACGTGTTGCCGAGACGCTTTTTAATGAAACGGCTAAACGAGGTTTCGGGCATGTTGGCCACCTTGGCTACCTCGGCCAAGGTAACGGGCCGCCTGTAGTGGGCATTCAGATAAGCAAAGACGTTTTCGAGGCGGCGGCTGTGGTGGTTGGGCAGCTCGTTATCCGGCGCGCTGGTCGAGAGCATGCGCATGTTCCGCGAGGTCGCGCAGAATGGAAAACAGCTCCCGTACCGAGTTGAAGCCGTACTGTGCTCCAGGCCAGCAGGGGCGGCGGTAGGCGCTCGATGGTAGTGGGAGCAAACAAGATGCCGCGCCATATCAAATATGTCCTTGATAAAGCTGAGCTGATTGCGCAGCAGCAGCCGGTCTTCAAATAAGTCGCAGTGAAATTGAATAGTTAGCTCTCTTATTTTCTGGCCCTGGCACTTGTGCGTAAACCACGTGTGGTAGAGATTGGGACCCACCAGCACCAACTCGGCAGCCCCAATTTCCTCCACGTGGTCACCCACTATGCGCTTAGTCCCTCCGGCGTGCAGGATGAGGTTCAGTTCGTACTCCTCGTGGTAGTGCAGTGGAAAGTCAAGCTTTTCCTTTACTCGCGAAAACAGCGTAAAGCAGTCGCTCTGGGTAAGAGGAATAATCTCGCGCATGATTTCCTGTTTCATAAAACAGCACCTAGCGGGCTGAGAGCCAAGCGCAGGTGACAAAATACTACTAGTAGCCGAGTGCCCTTGCCCGCTGGTAAAAAGTACGCTAACAAGAAAGCAGGTAGCGGTAGAGGCGAGAAATTTTAGCAGTTCGCCCGCCGGAAGTGGTTAAAAAAATACAAGCAAAAGCTATAATAGTATCGCTGCCGGAAAACTAGTCCATGGACCTGTGCCACGCCTTACTTCTCACCCTAGGCCGCTGGCGGGGCGCTGTGCCCCCGGCGGTGCGCGACCGGCGTTTGTGCATGAAGCTTCACCTCCTCTATTTTCTGCTTATCGCGGCCTACCTGCTCAGCACAGTTGGCATCGGCATCTACTACCGCAAGAAGGCTAGCCAAAAGAAGGATAGCTACCTGCTGGGCCGCAAAACTCTGCCCTGGTACAAGCTGGGGCTGAGCGAGGCCTCCGATATGTTCGACATCAGCGATACCATGTGGATGGTAAGCCTGTGCTTTGCGTACGGCCTGAAAAGCATCTGGATTTCGTGGCTGTGGCCGGTCTTCAGGTGTTGCTCATGATGTACCTCTCGCGCTAGCTGCGTCGCTCGGGGCCGCTACCGGGGCCTAGTGGCTAGCCACCCACTTTGGCCAGAAGGGCCGCGGCGTGTGGGCCAGCCACCAGGTAATCATTGCGTTTGTGCTGCTGAACTGCCTGGGCTTTTTAGCCTACGGCTTTGTGGGAGTGGGCAAATTTATCGAGATTTTTGTGCCCTGGAGCGGGGCCCCGACCCCGAAATTTCCTCCACCGGCTACTATGGCCACCCGCTAGCCTACGGCGTCGATTTCGGCAACTAGGTGTACGACCTCACAAGCACCGTTTTCAATTCGGCCCCAACAACGACACGTACGGCCCCATCTCGATTGGCGCAACCAACAACGGCTTCCAAAACAACCGCAAAACGTTTGGCTATGGCTTCAACGACCCGCGCAAGGAAGTAACGCTCATCAAGGACAGCGACGTGGTGCTAGGGGGACGAAATGCGGTCGACTTGTCGGCGAATGCCACCGGCTACCTAAGCCGCAAGGTGGCCATCGTGCCCCCGGTGGCCGTGCAGTCGGGCCCCCAGACATCAGCAAAATGCGCTACGCCGACATCTTGCTGATGAAAGCCGAAGCCGCGGCCCAGCTCGGCAAGAGTGCGGAAGCCGTGGGCCTGGTAAACCAGGTGCGGGCCCGCGCCCGCACTTCTACACGGCCGCCTAGCACCACCATTGGCACGCTCACCTACGCGACCGCTAACACGCCCACCGGCACCCTGCCCGACCTTAGCCGCAGCCTTACGGGCCAAGACCTGCTCACGGCCATCTGGCACGAGCGCCGGGTGGAGTTGGCCGCAGAGTCGCTGCGCTTCTGGGACCTCGTACGCACCGGCCGCTGCTTTGGCGTGCTGCCAGCCGCCGTGGCCGCCCGCGCCCAAATGCACAGCATCGCTGCGGGTGTAGTCAACTTCATTCCGCTGCTGCTCATCAAATTAAACGATGCCCAAACTTGGGACCTGCCTCAAAACCCTGGTTTTTTAGTAACACTTTACGTTTAACACCGGAGTAGCCCCGCTACTCCGGTGTTTCTTTGTCGTATGTTTTCAGCTCTTGCGCAGAAATTTAAGAGAATTTGCCCGCCCTGGCTGCTGGCGCTGGCGCCGCTCGCGGTCCACGCGCAAGCCAGCAGCGCGAGCGGCGACTGGCGCGGCAAGCAGTGCGCCGTGGTGCTCACCTACGACGATGCCCTAGACGTGGACCTCGACCACGTGCTGCCGGCCCTCGACTCGGCCCGGCTGCGGGGCACATTTTACTTGATTGGTGCCTCGCCCGTGGTGCAGCGCCGCCTGGCCGAGTGGCGGCGGGCCGCCCAGCGCGGGCACGAGTTGGGAAACCACTCGCTGTTTCATCCCTGCGACAGTCGTCCGCCTGGCCGCAGTTGGGTACCACCCACCAACGACCTAAGCACCTACACCCTGGCACGGGCCGTACAGGAGATAGAGGCCACCAACACCTTGCTGCAAGCCATTGATGGCCAGACGCGGCGCACCTTCGCCTACCCCTGCGGCGATTTGCAGGTAGCCGATTCGCTGTTTTACCGCCGCTTGCGCCGCAACTTTGTGGCCGCCCGCGGGGTGCAGCCCGGCCTGCCCACCCTGCGCCAGGTAGCCCTCGACAACGTGCCTGCCTACGGCCTCAACGGCGAGACCGGCGCACAGCTCATTGCCCTAGTGCGCCAGGCCCAGCAGCAGCGCGGGCTATTAGTATTGCTGTTTCACGGCGTGGGAGGCGGCCACGGCCTCAACGTCAGCCGTGGCGCCCACCAGCAGCTGGTGCGTTACCTACAGCAGCACGAAAAGGAAATCTGGGTGGCCCCACTAGTGGAAGTGGCGACGCACATCCAGCAGGAGCAAGGCAAGCTGACTGGTAGCAAATAGGCCATGGGCTTGCTTGCCGCTTAGTGTTTCAAAAGCAGGGTGTAGAGGCAGTTGCGCGGACTTGGTAGTCTATGCAACGGTACCCTGAAATTGCGCCAGGAGTCATCCTGAGCGCAGTTGAAACCTCTGCGCCGCGTAAGCGATGCCTATAGAGCAGCAAGCCTGCCCGCTAAGCTTTCCTGGTGACGCTGAGCAAGTTCTCGCGCATGTGGTCGTCGTAGCCGACGGGCCGGGGTACGGCAAAGCCGTCGCGGGCTGGCCCCTCAAAGTCGTACTTGCTCCAGCGCTGGGGCTGTCGCGTCCACAGCAGCGACTTGCCGCCCACCTGGTAGCCCCGAATCCAGTCAAACGGCCTTTCCTGCACGTAGGGGTGCTCGGCGTCCTTTACTACAAAGTGCATGGCATTCTCCTCAAACACGTAGCAGCGGCTCGCTATGGGGTTGGCCTGCTGCACCGCGAGGGGGGGGCACCTTGCCGTTGTGCGCAAACTCCCAGGGATTCAGGTTAGTGGTGGGGTAGTCTTTATTGTGCACCACGTTGCTACCCCGCTCTACCAGGAGCGTTTTCAGGCCCTTATCAGTCAGGCCCAGCCGCCGCTCATGCCCGAGCCCACCACGATGGCGTCAAAGGTGCGCGCTTTGACGCTGTCCATATTAAGATTGGAGGTGCTGCAGTAAGGCCGTGCGCTGAGGCAAGGTGCTTGCCGCAAAGCAGAGCCCCTGCTGCCGTTGGGCAGCCGTATCCAGCTGCCCAACAGCCCGCCATAAATTGCTACTCCGGGGTAGGGGTGCAGTCAGCAAGCATTTTTAGCACGTACAGGTGCAGACCCAGGTCTTTGGCTCCCGAAGTGTTGGTACGAGGTAGCAGGGTTTCGCACACATCGGCCACTAGTTGCCGCTGGCTGGCAGTGAGTTCCGCCAGGGCTATCGGAGCCGTAGCTTCCCAGTGTTCGGTCTGCGATAGGCAGCGTTGCCCCGGCTAGTAAGGCAAAGTGTTTGACAGCTAACTGGCAATTTATAAGAATAAATAAATTAGAAAATACTGGATAACAAAGCTGCTTGAAAGGTGGAAAGCACAGAGCTATTCGACAAGCTTAGCCTGACGACTGCCTGAGTAGCTTAGGCATACAGTTACTTTTATTGCTATTGCCAGCCCTGCTGACAACTGGTTGTGCTCTTGTGGCCAGGTGATAAGCTGTCTGGTCGTTCAGAGCAGGAGCCGAGAGGTAGTTGCTTACCGCCCGAAATCGTCTTGCACGCGCACAATATCGTCCTCATCAGAGGGGTGGGCGCCGTCGGTGTGTTGCCAGATTTCGGCCACTAGGCCCCAGGTGTCAAGGCCCACGAGGCGGTGACGCTCGCCCTGGCGCAGGGTAATCTGCTCGCCGGGCTGGTACGATTTTACTTCCGTTTGCTCGTCGGTGTCGCTGATGGCTACACCCACCGGGCCGCTTACTACGCGCCACACTTCGGCACGGCGGTGGTGGTACTGCCAGCTCAGGCGCTGGTGCGGGGCCACCAGCAGGATTTTAGGGCTAAGCTTGCCCGAAATATGCAGGCTCTCGACGGCAAGCCCGTCAAAGTAAGCGTCGGCAAAAGCCTGCGCCTGGCCTTCATCAAGCACGAAGAAGCCGCCCCAGGGGCGCGTCTGGTCCTGGGCGGCGACCCGAAACCCCTGCTCCTGCAAGCGGGCCGCGGTAGTAGCAAAAAGGAGGGCTTTGTCGGTGGTGTCCGGCATAAAAGGGAGGGTAGGGGAAGAAAAAGAAAAAATAGGTGACGGGCGCAAGGCACCCCACCCCTAATAAAAATTGCTACTTATTCAGCACCAGCACGACCACGTCGTGGGCGGGCACCGTGGTCACAAATGGCTTTTTGGTCGTGCCCGCATCTTTTTGAACCCACGGGTTGCGCAGACGGTAAGTAGTGCGGCGGGCGTTGAGCTCGGCCTTCGTCAGCTCGTCGGTAATGGGTGTGGCCTGCCAGTCGAAGCGCACGGGCCGGGGCTGGCGGCTGCGGTTGAGAAAAGCCACGGCCCACCGGCCACCGGCCAGAGGCTTGAGCCAGGTTTCGAGGCTATCGTGGGCGGCATAGCGGAAGCCTTGTACCCCTAGCGGGTCCTGGTCGAGGGCCAGTACTTCGCGGTTGGTGAGCGTTTCCTTGGTGGCGGGGCTCATGTGGCGCAGGTCGTTGCCCAGGATGAGCGGGGCAGCCATCATGCACCACATCGTGAAGTGAGCGCGGTCTTCGTTGGCCACCATACCGTTGCCGACTTCCAGCATGTCCGGGTCATTCCAGTGGCTGGGGCCGGCGTACTGGCGCAGGCCCGCCTGCTTGTCCATAATCTGCATCGTGCCAAACGACTTCCAGGTGCCGTGGTCTTCCACGCAGTCGAAGCAGTTGTAGATGTCGCCGGTGGTGCGCCAGAGGTGGCCCACGCTAGGCCCCCATTCCCAGGGCTTGTCGGTGCCCCACTCGCAGATGCTGAGCACCATGGGCCGGCCCGCCTTGCGCAGCGCCGCCGTGATGGTTTTATAGGCGCCCTCGGCCTTCAGGCCCTCGGTGTTGCACCAGTCGTACTTGAGGTAGTCGACGCCCCAGGCGGCGTACTGCTGGGCATCCTGAAACTCGTAGCCCCGGCTGCCGGGCCGCCCGCCACAGGTCTGCGAGCCGGCGTCGGAGTAGATACCCATTTTCAGGCCTTTGCTGTGGAGGTAGTCGGCCAGCGCCTTCATGCCCGACGGAAAGCACTTGGCATCGGGCTGAATAAAGCCCTGCGCGTCGCGCTCGCCGTGCCAGCAGTCGTCGAGGTTGAGGTAGGTGTAGCCGGCGTCCTTCAGGCCGCTGGCCACCAGCGCGTCGGCCACTTCGCGGATGAGCTTCTCATCCACGTTGCAGGCAAACTTGTTCCAACTGTTCCAGCCCATGGGTGGCGTCAGGGCCAGGTTGTCAAATTTATGGTAATTCTGTACGTAGTTGTTGCCCTGGCCCAAGGCGGGGCTGGCGAGGCTTAGCCCCAGCAACAGCAGCGGTAGTTTTGTCACGGTTAAGCGAAAAAGGGGGAGCCGGCCGGCCGAGGGCTAGCCGCGAGCGGGAGGGGCAGGGGGCTATTGACTGACCAAGGTCAGGTAGCTGCCGGTAGTCAGGGTAAAGCGCGCCTGGCCGCCGGCTACCGGCACCGATGCCGTTTCCTGGTGCTTATGCGTTTGGTCGGTGACGTAGCAGCGCAGGGTTTTCACCCGCGCCGGCAGGCCCGTGAGCGTTACCGGCCGGGTAGCCCCGCCGTTTACTACGTGCACGGCATACACGCCCCTGGCCGGGTTGCCGAGGGCCGCGCAGGTAATGTTGGGCCGGTTAGCGGTGAGGGGCAGGTAGGCCACGTCCGGGGGCGTGGCGGCCAGCTGCTGCAGGCTCCAGAAGCGCTGGGTGGGGTGCAGCGGGGCGGGGTTGCCAAAGAGGCCGCCGCCCGCCAGCGGCGAGTAGTCCGACGTGAGCTGCCACTGCAAGATGCTGGCCGGCTGGCAGATGGCCAGCAGGCGCATGTACAGGCTGATTTCCTGCACGGCGTACGTTGGCTCCTCAAAAATGGCGGGGTAGCCCCAGGCCTGGGCGTCGATGCTGCCCTCACCCACCAGCAGCGGCAGCTTGAGCGCGGTGGCCGCGTCGGCCCACTTTTGCAGGGTTGCCGTTTCCCAGCCGCGCCACGAATGAAACGACACGGCCCCGATGTAGGGCCGAGCCGCGGCATCGTGCATGGCCGGGCCAATAAACTCGTAGCCGTTGGCATCGGCCGTGTCGCCCAGCAGCAGCTTGGTTTTCAAACCCCGCGAGGCGAAATATGCCCCTAGCTTTTTAATAAGGTCGGCGTGCTCCAAGCCGGTTTGTCGGATGTTGATGCCCAGGTCCGACTCGTTGAAGGAAAAAAGGTCAGCCTCCACGCCATACTGCTCCTTCAGGTACACCAGGTAGTCGGCGATGGACTTGTAGCTGGCGGGCAGGTTGGCGGGGTCAAGCGGGGCGCCCCACTTGCCATCGGCTTTAGGCCCGGTGCCGTTGCCCTGGTCGCCCACCACAGCCCACTGGGGGGCGTTCCAAGCCGTGACGACCAGCGGCATGCCAAGCTTGCCCAGCCGCTGGGCCATCTCCAGCGACTCGCGCACGTGCGGGGCCAGCTGGCCCTGGCGGGCGGCAGCCGTAGGGTCTTGGTTCAGTTCAGGCTGCCAGAGCTTCCAGGGCATCTCGACGCGGCCGTAGGCTACGCGCATATTTTTCAGGCAGTAGTCAATCACCTGCGGGTCGCCCGCGGGGTTTTGCAGGCGAAAATTGCCCCCAAAGCCCACCCACGGCCGGCCTGGCCGCGTGGCGTCCAGGGCCAGCTGCACCGGAGTTCGGTCTACGGTGCCCGTGGCGGCAAAAGTGAAGGTCTGCTGCGTAGTCTGGCCTTTCGCTAAGTTTCCGGCCTGGATGGGCAGATACACCAGCAGTGGCTGACCGGCCCGGCTGGGGCGCAGCAACACTTTGCCCGGCGTGGCCAGCGCAATATCAAGCTGGCGGGTAGCCGCCACGATGCGCAGGCGACTGGCTACGGGGCTTTCGGCGGCTGCGCCGCTCAGCGCCTGCTGGGCGAGCACCTTGCCCTGCGCATCCAGCAACGTCACCCTAGCTGAGCCGTAAGATTCCTGCGGTAGTTCCAGCGTCAGGAAAGTGCCCACGAGCGCCGTGGCGGCGCGGGCGGTCGCCTGCACCGCCACGGTAGCGCGGCCGGGGCCCAGGTCAGTCACGGTTTCACGCAGGTCTACACTATCAAGGCGGGTTGTGACGAGCTGCGCCGCACCCTGGCGCGTGTAGTGTGGGCGCTGAGCCTCGGCCCGGGTCACGGCCTCGCGGGCCGCGCCAGGGCGCACTAGTCGCAGGCTGGTGTTGGTTTCGAGCAGCTGGCCCTGCACGCGTAGGCCCTGTAAGTTGCCCCAGGGCGCCAGCTCCGCCTGGCCGAAGGCGGGGCGCTTCAGGCTGCCTAGCGTGAGCAGCCCCAGCAGGGCTAGCGTCGGCCGTCCGGCCTGAAAGACAGTGGATACTTTCTTCAAAATAAATGACTAGGTAAAATGACCTGGGGCGTGGCGCCGACCCTCACTTTAAGGCAAAAGCGCCGCGGGCCCGGGGCCCGCGGCGCTTGCAGCACGTTGCATTGGCTGAATTAGTACGCAGCTACCAGTCAGCCTAGCCCTTGGGCACGATGCGGAAGTTGTCGAAGGAGATGTCGGCATCGAGGGCGCCGTCGCCGTGAAAGAGAAAATCCAGCGTGTGCTGCGGCTTGGCGAGGTCGGCCGGCTTGTTGATGAACGTGCTCAGCGGAATAGTTTGCGTGCTCCACTGCCCGCGGGTATAGAAGGGCGTGGCGGGCTTCCAGAGGTAGGTGTTGACGGTGCCGCTGCCGGGGTCGCCGTCAATCGCAAACTTGATGACGTTGGTGTTGAACGGCTTCAGCGTATTCACCTCGAAGCGCAGCACGTAGTTAGTAGGGTTGGCAATGACATCGGCGGGTAGCACAATGTTGTTGTTCACCGTGAACTCCGTCCAGGCCCAGGCCCCGATGGACTGGTTGATGCGGATGTAGGGTCCATTGACCGGGGCGGGCGCGGGGCCAGTGGAAATGTAGGTGTTGCCGCCCCACACGCTGCCATTGGTGTCGTAGCCAAAGACGATGTTGCGGTTATCCTTGTAGCGGCCGGGTACGGCGGTTTTGATGCCGTTGGCATCCTGTATCTGCAGCTGGTCACCTGCGGCCGCATTAGCGGGTACTACGAAGTACACCGAGTCAGCAGTGGTTTTGGTAATGGCCAGGGCCGTGCCGTTCCATAGCACCTTGCCCTTGGCAGGGTTCACATCGTAGAGGTCGAAGTTCATGCCCACGATGGCCATTTTCTGGCCTACCGCAGCATACTCATTGCTCATGCCGTTTACCGTCAGGGACGGAATGCTGAGCTTATAGCTCAGCTGCGCCGAGCCGCTAGCCGTGGTCACGGTTACGGTGTTGGTCACGTTTTTAGGGATGGACCGCGGCACTTGCAGCGTAATTTCCGTCGATGTGATGTAGGCATCAGTTAGCGACGCGTCCACGTCGTTAAACGATACCTTGCTCACGTTGCAGAGGTTGGTGCCGTGAATAATAATCCAGTCGGCCAGGTTGCCCGAGGCCGCCGTCGCAGTCCGGTCGGTTGTTGAGGTAACGCTGCTCAGGGCCGGTGTGCCGCCGCACACGTTCATATCGTCCTTCTTGCAGCCGCTTAGGGCCACCGCGCCCGCCAGCAGGGCGGTAGCCAGTTTAGTAGTAACGCGCATATAAGTTGGGTGGTTGAAGTAGCTAGGGAGAAATTAGCCACCGGGCAGCACCAGGCTGCCCGGTGGCACAGGTATTACCAGCCAGGGTTATTGCTCGTAATCAGCTTGTTGGCATTCAACTCCGACACCGGAATGGGCATAAGCAGGTGCTTGCTGATGCGGCGCTTGAGCACGTTGTTCTCGTCGTTGTCCAGGGCGTTCATCACGGGCAGGTAGATGCCCCAGCGCAGCAAGTCCCAGCGGCGGTCGCCCTCCAGGGCCAACTCGCGGCGGCGCTCTTCCAGCACAAACGAGCGAAAGGCCTGCTGGCTCATAGTCTTGATTTCGGAGGCCCCGTTGCGGCGGCGCACTTTGTTCACGGCCTCGATGGCGTCGGCGGTAGGACCGCCGCCCACCTCATTGGCGGCCTCGGCGAAGATGAGCAGCACATCGGGGTAGCGCAGCAGCGGGTAGTTGAAATTGCTGCGCGACACGGTGCGGTCGCTCACGGCCTCAAACTTGCGCAGGCGCGCCACGTGCGCGTCGTCGACACCCGACTGGTCGCTAGGCTGGTAGCCGTAGCGAGCGCGCTTGGCTACGGCAGCGGCGCTCATATCGGTACCTTTCACCACTAAGCTGTCGCCGAAGGGGTAGTAGTGGGTACCACCCCACATTTTCCAGCGGTGCAGCACGCCGTCGGTAATGCGCTGGTCGTTGTCTTCAAACAGGCGGTACCAGTGGTCCGACTGGGCAATCCAGCCGCCCTCAATCTCGCCGATAGAAGTGATACGCCCAATGCGGAACATCGAGATTTCATTGCCATAATTGGGGTCATTCACGATAGTCTGAATGGACCAGATGTGCTCACCCCGGTTCTGGTTGGCCACGCTCCAGGTTTCGGCGTGCGAGCCGAAGAGCGAATACGCGCCGCTCGTCATCACTTCCTGCGCCTTGTCGCGGGCCAGCTTGAAGTAGTCGGCCGAGTTCAGGCCTTCTAAGCCGGCCACCACCGTCTTGGAGTGAGTGAGGGGCACCGGGGCCAACAGCACTTTCTTACCACTTACCGTGCGGTAGGTGGGGCCGCCCAGTACCGTGACCTGGCCGCTGGCCAGCGAGCCCGATGCCATTGTCAGGTACACTTTGGCCAGCAGGCTCTTGGCTACGCCCTGGTTGGGGTGGCCCATCTTGGCACTGGCGGCGGGGTAAAGGTCAGTTTCGGCCGCCTTCAGGTCGTTGATGATGAAGGCGTATATATCCTTGACCGGGGTGCGCGCCTGCTGGGGGGTAGTCCCCTCTACCACGGACTTCTCGAACAGCGGCACCGCGCCGTAGGCGCGTACCAGTTGGAAGTAGGCCCAGGCCCGTAGACATTTAAGCTGCGCGATGGCGTCCTTCTGGGCAGTGGCGTCCATCGAGAGGGCGCCTACCTGCGCCAAGGCAAAGTTGCAGCGGTGAATGAGCACGTAGGGGCCGCTCCAGCCCGTATCGATGCCCCAGTAGTTCTGAAAGTTGCCGGCCCCGATGTCGCCGAAAGCCCAGCTAGGCCCCGTCGAGTCGTCCGAGTCGTAGTCCCACAGGTTCGGAAACTGGCCGTAGCGGAACATGTTGTCCGACACCAGCGTGTTCAGCGCCCCGTTCACGTAGGAGTTGGCATCCGTGACCTGGGCCGGCGCAATGTCAGAAAGCGGTTTTTCAGTTAAGAAATCCTTGCACCCGGTGGCGCCCAGCAGGGTGGCCGCAACCATAGCCGATAAAATAATCTTTTTCATACAGGTAGGTGGGATATAAAAGCTTAGAAGCCGATGCGCACCCCTAGCGTGTAGGTGCGGCTGTTGGGGTACGAGTTCATGTCCACGCCGCGGCGCGAGGCGTCGCCGCCGAAGGCGTTCACGTCCGGGTCAAACCAGCTGTATTTGGTGATGGTGAACACGTTGCTCACGCTGCCGTACACGTTGATGGCCTCAATGAAGCTCGTGGGCCGGTTGAAGACGTAGCCGAAGTTCACGTTCTTCAGGCGCACGTAGGAGCCGTCTTCGATGAGGCGGTTGGAGAGGCGCTGCTGGCGGGTGTCGGCGGCCAGGGCCTTGGGCCACTTGGCGTTGGCCGAGTTTTCGGGCGTCCAGCGCTCGTCGTACACAAACTGCGGAATGTTGGCCACCTTGCCCATTTTAATCTGGTAGAGGTTGGTATTCACGATGTCGCCACCCTGCACGCCCTGCACAAACACGCTCAGGTTGAAGTTGCGGTACGAGAAGTTGTTGGTGACCCCGTAAGTGTACTTGGGGTTAGTGTTGCCGATAATGGTGCGGTCGCTGGCGCTGATGCTGGTGGGGTCGCTATCGAGGTTTTTGTACTTGATTTCGCCAATCTGCTGGCGTTGCAGGGCCTCGCTCTGGCTGGCAAACTGCGGGTCGGCCTTCACCTCGGCTAGGTTGTCGTAGAAGCCGTCTTCCACGTAGCCGTACACCGTGCCGATGGGCTGGCCGTTACGCTGCAAAAAGAAGTTATCGGCCCCGAAGTACAGGCGCTGGGCAAACTGGTCGCCCGGCAAATCCTGCAGCTTGTTGCGGTTAAAGGAGATGTTGGCGTTGATATCCCACTTGAAGCGGGGCGTGGTGAGTAGCGTACCGATGCCCGAGATTTCCAGGCCCTTGTTCTCTACCGCGCCAATGTTGGTGAGCTGGGTGGTGAAGCCCGTGCTGAGCGGAATCTGCACCTGCTGCAAGAGGTCGCGGGTGAGCTTGCGGTACACGTCAACCGTGAAGTTGAAGCGGTTCTGCATCACCCCAATGTCCAGGCCCACATTGTACTGGCCGGTGGTTTCCCACTTCAGGTTGAGGTCGGCGGGGCCGCGCCAGGTGTAGTCGGCGTAGCCGGCCTGCAGGTTGCCGGCCACGGGGTAGGGCGAGAACCCTAGTAGCTGCAGCGTGCGATACGAGCCAATGCCTTGGTTACCAGTTTCGCCGTAGCCGGCGCGCAGCTTCAGCGTGCTGAATGCATTTAGCTGCTGGATAAAGCTTTCGTCGGCCAGGTTCCAGGCTACCGAGAAGGAGGCGAAATTTGCAAACTTGTTGGCCGTAGCAAAGCGGCTCGACCCGTCGCGGCGGTACGAGACTGTGGCCAGGTAACGGCCTTTATAGCTGTAGTTGACGCGGCCCAGCACCGAAAACAGCGAGTTGTCTTGCTTGCCGCTGTTGAGCTGCTTCTGATTAGCGCCGTTGCCGATGCTGTTGTCCTGCAAAATATCGTCGGGGAAGCCCGTGGCCGACATGTTGCGGTAGTACGAGTAGCCGGTTTCACGCGTCACGCCCGCCACCGCGTTGATGGTGTGGGCGCCGCCAAACGTCTTGTTAGCACTCAGAATAGATTCCAGCGTGATGCCGCGCCAGGTATCGTCCGACACCAGGGCCGAGCCGTTTACCAGGCGGCCTTCCTGTAAGCGGCGGCCGTAGTACACCTCCCGGTTGTTGGTGTTATAGTTCACGCCCAGGTTCTGGCGGAAGCTCAGCCAGTCGGTAAACTGTAGTTGCAGGTAATTAGACGAGTACACGCCCACCGAGGCCGTTTGGTCTTTGGCCTGCTGCAGGTATAGCAGCGGATTGGCCTGCTGGTAGTACGAAGTAGAGTTTTCGCGGGCAATGGCTGTCGCGTCGACCGTAGTAGGGTAGGTGGGCGGGAAAAACAGCGCCGAACTAATGATGCTCGACTCGTTGCCGTTGGAGTTCGATTTGGCCAGCTGGTAGTTGCTGAATGTTACGTTGTTATTCGAGCCAAACTCCAGCCACTTGTACAGCTTGCGGTTGATGTTGGCCTGCAGGCCGTAGCGCGTATAGCCCGAGTTCTTGATGATGCCCTGCTGGTCGAGCACGTTGCCCGACACCGAGTAGCTGCCCTTGTCGCTGCCGCCCGAAATGCGCAGGGTGTAGTCCTTGGTGAGGCCGGTGCGGAAAATCTGGTCCTGCCAGTTGGTGCCCGTAAAGCCGTCGGGGAGGGAAGTCCCCTGCACGCCGGTTAGAAAGTCTTCGGGGGCCGGTTGGCGCACCTGGGTGCCGGTGGCGGGGTCTAGCGCCACCTGGCCAGGAAAGGGCGCGATGGTGGGCGCCGCGCCGTTGTAGGTGATGTTGTTCTGGTAGGCCTCGTTCTGAAACAGGGCGTAGTGGTAGGCATCGAGCACCGGAATGCGCTTCGAAATGCGGGCCACGCTGGTGTTGGCAATCAGCTCGATTTTATCCTTGCCGGCCTGACCTTTCTTAGTGGTGATAAGTACTACGCCGTTGGCTCCGCGCGAGCCGTAGATGGCTGTGGCCGAAGCATCCTTCAGCACTTCGAGGCTGGCAATGTCCTGCGGATTGATGTAGGCCAGCGCGTTGGTCGACTGCTGCGAGGTAGCCCCGGCCGAAGCTGACGTGGGCGCGGGCGAGGTAAACGGGATGCCGTCGATAACGTACAGCGGCTCGGAGCCCGAAAACGAGTTGGTACCCCGGATGGTAAGGCTGATGCCCGCGCCGGGGGCCCCATCGCTACGGTTTACCTGCACGCCGGCCACCTGACCCTGCAAGCCCTGGTTGATGCTAGTAGGGATGGTTTTGAGCAGGTCGTCCGTCTTAACGGTAGCGATGGAGCCGGTCAGGTCGCTTTTCTTGATGGTGCCGTAGCCGACTACGACTACTTCGTCGAGCGCTTTTTGCTCTTCCAGGCTCACATCAAGCGTGGCCTGGCCGCTCACCTTGCGCTCAGTAGTCTGGTAGCCAATGAAGGAAAAAATCAGGGTAGCGTCGGGCGTGGGCAGGGCTAGCGCGTAGGTGCCGTCCGAGTTGGAGGTGGTGCCGCGGGTGGTGCCCTTCACTACAATGCTGACGCCGGGCAGCGGCTCTTTGCCGGGCCCGCCGGTAACCACGCCTTTAATCGAGGTCTGGGCCACGGCGGCCAGCGGTCCCGCCGCCAGGACGGATGCTACTATCAGGGGGGTAAAATTCTTCATACAGAGCGAGTAAGGATTGAAACTGGAAGAAGCAGCCCACGCTGTGGGGTGGGCTAGCTACCGGTGGCGCTGTGTGGCCCGCGGGCAGCAGAGGCACAGGGTCAGGCAGGCGAGAATCGCTGTTTCATGGGTGGGACTGGGAGAAGGGCGGTATGAAGAAGCCAGCCCTTGGAGAGAAGCTAGCGGAGGCACTCTTACTAAATCAGTTGCGATAGCAGATATCACTCCGATTTAGCGACTGTTTGTGTCTACAATATTAATCACCTAAAACCTTTTAGCAAAAATTTTCAGCAAAATTTTTTCGGGTAATTTTCTCCAAGACCTCTAGCAAGAAGTAAAATGTGGGCTGAAACGCTATAAGCAGAGCTCATTTTTGAAGATAATCATTTGTAAAACAATATCTTGTGGAAAAAATAAGCCCTTCGTCAGAGTATTTAGGGCATTTTGAAAAAATATTTTTTCCATGACTAATACAAGATGCTGGCATGCTAATTAACCCAAAAAATAAGGCCTTAACCCTTTATTAACAGCACCTTGCAAAAGGGGTTAGCTGGTGGCTATCTGGGTGCGGGGGCAGGCCCGGCCGGTGCTAGTACGGCTTCGAGGGCAGCGGCCAGGTAGAGCAGCGGCGCATTCCAGTTGATGGCAATCTCATTAGATGCGTAAGAGCACACTGTATCGCTGTAAGCGAGGGGCGGCAGCGAGCTGGGGTAAGCGCACTTGTCTTGCCGGCCTGGATTGGGACCCCCCACTAGCAGGCCGGGTACGGGAGCGGCTACCCCATCGGCCTCCGACGGCCGGTGGTGTGGATGCTGCGGCGAGCGGCTACCACTACCCGTCACGAAACAGTAGCCCAGCGCATTGCGCCCCAATAGGTAGTCGAGGTTGGCTAGCGCGGCGTCGCGGTAGCGGGTCTCGTGGCCGAGACGGTAGGCTTGCAGTAGGGCAATGCCCTGGTTGGCAGCCTGGGCGTTGCTGCCCCAATTGAAGTCGCTGGCCCGCTGGCCCATTACGGTGCCATAGGGGCGGGCGGTCCGCCCCGCCATCAGGTTGTCGGCCAAGGATTTTACCTGGCGCCGCACTTCGGGCAGGGCCTGCCGGCCGGCCGGGGGCAATGCGGGGCCTAGCCGCAGCAGGGTATAGTAGGCCAGGGGGCGCACCTGGTTCCAGGTGGCCACTGGCAGCGCGCCGCCCGCCAGCACGTGGCTGGCTTGCCAGTAGTCAGCGTGGTGGGTGGTGGCGTATAACTCGGTGCCGGCCCAGGCCCACTCGTCGCGCAGGTCCTCGTCGCCGTAGGCGCCGGTCACGATGGCGGGTGCAAAATGGCGGTTCAGCGAATCCTGCTGGTACAGCATGGCCGGGTGCTGGCGGGCCCAGCCCCAGGCACGGGTAGCGGCCACCAGGCACGAGTCGGCCAGGCCCGGCAGCGGCCGGCCGAATGCCCGGTACACCCGGCTGGCCTGGGCTAGCACGGCGGCAAAATCGAGGGCGGCGGCCGTGCTTTTCTGCACTACGTAGCGCGGCGTGGCGCAGGCCGCGGGCATCACCATGCCGTCGAAGCTGGCGTTGGTAAGCTTATGGTACACGCCACCGTCGCTGGGGTCCTGCATGGTTAGCAGCCAGCGCACATTCCAGAGGGCCTCGTCGAGCACGTCGGGCACGGCGTTCGGGGTTTCAGGAATGCCGGAGGTAAGCTGCCCACAGTAGGCGGGGTACTCCTCGTACAGCGCCAGCAGCGTGCCGAGCGTAATACCCGAGTTCACGACGTACTTGTTGTAGTCGCCGGCGTCGTACCAGCCGCGGGGGCTAGCCAGGTGGGTGCCGGCCGGGCGCTGGGCCGTGGCCGCCGAGGGGTGCACCAGCACCTGCCCGTCGGGGTGCCCGGCCGGCCGGGCCCACGCGCCGGCGTAGGCCAGGGGCAGGGCAGTAGAGGCGCGCTGGTAGTAGAAGCCCTTCAGGACGGCGGCGGCCAACTGGTGGTGCACCCGCGCCGCCACCCGAAACGGCGGTGAGGCACCCAGCCCCGGCACCACTAGCACGTAGGTGCCCGCTGTTCGAAAGGCTGAAAAGTCAGCCTGCCGCACCGTTTGCCGAGCTAGGCTGTCGTAGCGGCCTACGCCTAATAAGCCCTCAAATACTGGCCGGCCGCCGCTAGCCTTACGCACATAAAAGCGCTTGGCGGGGGTACCCACTACTACCGCTACCTTGGGCGCCGCCGGATAAAAGCCAACCTGGTTGAGGTGAATTGGCGCCGCCGGCCGCTGGGCCTGCCCCGCCGCTGAACAGCTCAGCAGCAGTCCCGCCGCCCATAAGCATCCTTTTGACATAGTACTGCAAGTAAAACGGCCAGGCCGCATTTAATGCTGCCTGGCTGCTAACGAATAATTGAGAGTCGCGCCCGGGCTAGCCGGCTTACTCGGCCACCACCACACGCTGCGTGAGGGCCGGCTGGCCAGCGGTGCGCACCGTGAGCACGTACACCCCCGGCGCTAGCGGGCCGGCCGGCAGCGCCAGGCTGTTGGCGCCGGCCCGCAGCCCCGCCTCAAGGCTGAATACGCACTGGCCTAAGGCGTTACGTAGCTCTACGTGTGCCACCTGAGCGGTAGGCAGCGTGAAGGTAGCCGTGAGTACGGGACTACGCACGGGGTTTGGGTACACGGCCAGCGCATCGGCGGGCCCACCAGCGGCCTGGGTGCCCAGGGCCGTGGCTCGCCAGTTGGGCAGCTCGTCGCGGGTAATGACATCGGCGTCGGCGTACACGCGCTGCACTAGGGCCAGGGGCTGCTGGCGAATAAACGGCCCCGACCACACCGAAAACCACGACCACCAGGTAGCGTAGGCGCGCACATTGGTCGGGTCGGGCAGGTTGCCGGTTTCGGTGAGGGCGACCAGTTTGCGCCCGCCTACCTGGGCTTGGTAGCCGTTCCAGTCACCACTCATGTTGGCCGAGGCATCCGCGTAAATGTCCGGGCCCGCAATGTCGACGTATGCGTCGCCGGGGTACCACTCGGCCGGGGGGCTCTGGGTGGTTGAGTACACCCAAATCAGGTTGTGCAGCTGGTGGTGAATAGTAAGGCGGCGGTACAACATGCGCCACAGGGCCTTGTAGGGGGCCGAGCCGTGGGCACCCCACCAGAAGAAGGCGCCCGGCGCCTCGTGCAGCGGCCGCCACAGCACCGGCACGTTAGCCCGCTGAAACTTCTTGAGCTGGGTGGCAATCGAGTCGATGTCGCGCACCAGCAGGCCGTAGCGCAGGCTGGTCGTGTCGGCCATCACGGTAGCAATGTTAAAGGTGCTGGCGTCGGTGTAAAAGCCGCGCCACCAGGGGTTGGTAGCCGAGTTGATGAGGTCGGTGGGCGCGTTCCAGTGCCACATCAGGCTCACAATGCCGCGGTACTGGTCTTGGGCGGCCCAGGCCAGGTACTGCTCGCTGTGGCCGGTGGGGTTGGAGCCAAATTGCCGGCGCGAGGGCGAGTACTCAATCAAATCGAAGCTGCCCAACGCCGGTTCCTTGCCCGTTTTGCGCACGATGTAGCGAATGTCAGCCAGCGTATCCTTGGGGTCGGCGTGCTGGCCGGCCAGCACCTTGCTGCCGTACTGGCCGCGCAGGTACGTAAGCAGGGCTTTCGCTACGGGCATGGCCTTGGGGTCGGCGAGCGTGCCGGGCACGGCAGCGGGCGGCGCCACGGTCGTGGGGGTCATTTCCAGGTAGTCAACATTGTAGTAGCCCCAGCCGTTTTTTACTACAATGGTGTTGCTGCCAGCAGGTAGCAGAAAGAGACCGGCATCAGCCCGGCCATAGCTGCTGTTATTGCCGGCGAGCATCCCCGTGGCGGTTACCCCGTTGACAGTCAGCTCAAAGCCTTTGTCACCGTAGGGGGCGTTGTACCCGAGGCTGACTTTGTAGAGCCCGGCCGGGACCGTAAAAGTCAGTACCACGTTGTCGGCGGCGTTGTCGAAGCCCGTCACCACGCCCGTACCCGAGTAACCGGGGGGCGTGGTGGCAACGGTCACGCCGGTCAGTACGCCCGTTTCGGCCTCTACCCGGGTAGGAGTAGTCTGGGCCTGAATTATGGTTGGGGCCAGAGCCAGGAGAGCCAGCAACAGGTGGTGAATGGGAAGCCAGCCGCGCGGCGGCCGGGCAGCGTAAAGCTGTTTCATGGTGGTGAAAATTGGGTGGGAAATGGATTGGCAAAGTAGACTTAGCGCCCAAAAGGCTAGTAGAGGTAACTGAATAGCAGGTACTTAGGCTGCGGCTAGCGCGCCGAGCGTCCCTCGCAGTGAGGAAGGCCGCACCCGCAATTCTGGCTGAAGCATGAGGTGGGTAGGTAAGCCGGGGCAGTCACCTCGTAGCGCCTGCAGCAGCAGCCGGGCCGCTGCCTCGCCCATCTGCTCAGCCCGCTCGTCAACCGTAGTCAGGCCCACCTGGGCAAGGCTGGTAAACGGCTCGTTGCTAAAGCAGACCAAGGCCACATCGTGCGGCACCCGAAGCCCTTGTGTCTGGGCAACTTCCAGGGCTCCGGCGGCCGGGTAGGCATCGGCCGCAAACACGGAGTCGGGCCGCCAGGAGCACTGGAGCAACGCTTGCATACCTCTGCGGCCGGCTTCCAGCGTGGGCACATCCAGCGGATGTAGCCAGACCGGCGGGGCGGGCAGGCCGTGGTCAAGCAGCGCGCGCTGGTAGCCCAGGCAGCGCGCGCGGTTGCGGGCCAGGTGTTGGGGGCCGGCCAGGTGCGCAATGCGGCGGCAGCCCTGCTCGATTAGATGCTGCACGGCTAGGTAGGCGCCGCGAAAGTCATCGAGCACCACACTCGTGTTGTGCGGCAAGTCAGGCACCTGGTCAAAAAACACGAGTGGTCTACCCTGCTGCCGTGCTTGCTCTAGGTGCACGGTATCGGCGCGGGTAGTGGCCGCCGCCGACAGTATAATGCCCGCCACCTGCGCCGCCGCAAGCGCCGCCACGTGGTGGCGCTCGCGGCACACGTCGGCGTTGGACTGGCATAGCACCACGCTGTAGCCGGCGGCGCTCGCCACGCGCTCAATGCCCGCAATCACGGCCGGAAAGAAATAGCCGTCGAGGTGCGGCACCACTAGGCCCAGGGTCTGGCTGCGGCCCCGGCGCAGCGAAGCCGCCACGCCGTTGGGCTGGTAATCCAGCGCCTGCGCCAGCTGCTGCACCCGCGCGCGCGTAGCCAACCCCACTTCGGGATGACCGGCCAGCGCCCGCGACACCGTTGAGGACGACAACTGTAGCTGCTGGGCTAGGTCGGCCATGGATAGCTTTCTAGAAGATGCTGGCATAGCTAGGGGAGTAGTGGGGAGCAAGTGGGGCTGGCAGCCGGTGGCGTTACCCTTGCACCACGGGCCGGCTGCCGCGCAGCCCATACCACAAAATGTAGGCGTAGCACACGATGGGCAGCAGCAAGGCCAGGCGTAGGCTGCTGTGGTCGGCGATGGTGCCAAACAGCATGGGCACTAGTGCCCCGCCCACGATGGCTGTGCACAGCAAGCCCGAGCCTTCTTCCGAGAGGGGTAGCTAGCCATGGGTGGGAGTTGAAAAAGGGGAAAAAGAGAGCGGCGCCGCCTAGCGGCTGGCCCCCGGCCGGCCGGCCTGAGCCGTGGGCCCGGCGTAGCGGAAACGGGCTTTCTGGTCGCCCACGCGCAGTATAAAGAAGCCGTCCTCGAGTAGGCGCTGGCCGCTGGCGGCCGGGTAACTCAAGTCCTTGCCGGGCTGAATGGTGAAGGTCAGCTCCCGGCTTTCGCCAGCCTTAAACTCTTGCTTTTCAAAGTGCTTGAGCAGGCGCACGGGCCGCGTGATACGACCCACCTCGTCGGTCAGAAACCACAGCACCGCCTCCTTGCCGACCCGCGAGCCGGTATTCGTGACGCGCACCGTGGCCCGCACCGTACCCGCGCCGCTCAGCACCGAGTCGGATAGTTGCAGGTTGCTGTAGCGGAAGCTGGTGTAGCTCAGGCCCGTGCCATATTCGGTGAGCATGGTGGTCTTATCCTTGTTGCCCCGTTGCTCGAAGCCCACGCCGAAATCGCTCAGCTCCAGGCTATTTTCATTGTTGTCGTGGTGGTAATTAGCGATGTGCCCCGCCGCCTGCGGGTAGGTGAAGGGCAGCTTGCCGCTGGGGTTGGTTCGGCCGCTGATGATTTCGGCCAGCGCCTGCCCGCCGCCGAAGCCTGGCAGCCCGGCCCACATAATAGCCGGCGAGCCCGCAGCCACCGGCCGGATGATGTTGGGCCGCCCGCCTATCAGCACCAGGATGGTGGGCTTGCCGCTGCTTTGGGCCGTGCGCACTAGTTGCTGCTGGTCGGCGGGCAAGGTCAGGTCGTCGATATTGCCCAGGCCCTCGGCATACGGGCGCTCGCCCAGGGCCAGCACCACGGCATCGGCGCGGCGGGCGGCGGCGAGTACGCCGGCCAGCGGCTGGCCGGCGGCGGCCGGGTAGGGTAAGGTTTCGACCACGGCACCGGGGTACTCGCGCCGCAGGGCCGTGAGCAGCGAGGGCACCTCGGCCGGGTACTGGTTTTCGGCGCGGCCCTGCCAGGCCAGCGTCCAGCCGCCCGCTAGGTTGGCGCGCGAGTCGGCCGACGGGCCAACCACCAGAATGCGCTTGATGCCGGGGGCTAGCGGCAGGGTATTCTGCTCGTTCTTAAGCAGTACGATGGACTCGCGGGCGGCTTCCAGCGCGTGCTGTTGGTGCTCGGGAGCGCCCACCCGGCCGAGGCGGTCGGCGCGGGGGAGGGGGGTGTCGAACAAGCCTATCTCTTCCTTCATTTGCAGCACGCGGCCCGCCGAGAGGTCGATGCGCTCTTTGGTCAGGCGGCCTTCCTGCACCAATTCCTTCACGAGGCGGCAGAAGTTGGTGTTGTAGGGCGTCATGGCCATGTCGATGCCCGCATCGATGCACCGGAACGTGGCCTCTTTCTCGTTAGGCTCGGTTTTTTGCACCGTCACGAGGCGCAGAATGTCCTGCCAGTCGGTTACGGCCACGCCTTTAAAGCCCATCTGGGTACGCAGCAGGTCAGTCAGAATGGCCTTCGATGAGTGCACTGGCTCGCCGTTTATCTCCCCGCTGTTCACCATCACCGATTTCAGGCCCGCGTCGATGGCCGCCTGAAACGAGGGCCGAAAAAACTCCTGGATGCGTTGCTCCGGGATGAGGGCGTTGGTACGGTCCCAGCCGTTGCGCGGGTCGGAGTAGCCCAAAAAGTGCTTACCGCAGCCGGCTACCTTGTATGGCAGAATATCCTGGTTGCCTTGCAGCTCGGCCACGTAGGCGGCCCCTAGCTCGGCAGCCACCAGCGGGTCTTCGCCGTAGGTTTCGTAGAAGCGCGGCCAGTACACGTTCAGACCCAAATCGAGCACCGGGGCAAACACCCACAGGTGCCCCAGGTCGGCCGACTCCATCACCGTGGCGCGGGCTTCCTGGCGGGCAAACTCGGGATTGAAGGTGGCGCCCAGGTTGATGTTGTGCGGAAAGATGGCGGCCCCGCTCACGTAGCTGGCCCCGTGCATGTGGTCGATGCCGTAGATGATGGGGATGTGCAGGCGCGACTCGCGCATAGCAATACGCTGCAAGGCCGTGAGCGTGCGCAGCCACTGCTGGGGCGGCACCGCCTCGCCGTTCAGAAACGACCCCACCCCGTACTGCCGAATAAACGGCACCAGTTTGGCCGAGTCGAGGCTAACGTCTTTCTGCTCGCCGGTGTGGTTGATGGCCGCGTTGGTTAGCTGCGTCATCTGCCCGATTTTCTCCTCCAGCGTCATTTCGCGCAGCAGCTTGGCCACGCGTGGGCTCCACTGCGGGGCGGCGGGGGCGATGGGCGCGGCACTGGTAAGAGGCGTGGTGGCGGTGGTGGCCGGGCGCTGGCAGCCCCCCAGCAACGTGGCCGCGCCAAACAGGGCGGCTATGGTACGGCGGCTAAAGCGGGCGCGCGACAGGGGCAGCTGGGTAGCTGGGTGGGTGGTGGGTAGCAAAGGGGGAAGTGTTTGTAAGAAATTATCGGGGGGCCGGGCGCCACAGGCGGCCAGCTACAGGTTAAAACGCGTCCACCAGGGTGCGCACGACCAGCCGCTTGCGCAGCTCGGGCAGCGAAGCGGCTCCTTCGCGCTTGAAAGTCAGCGTCTTGGTCTGGCCGGGCAGCAGGTCGAAAAAGTTGTCCTCGAAAAAGCCATCGCCCTCGCTCAGCGACAGGTGCACCTCGCGGGCTAGCGCGGTGCTCTTGAGCGTCACTTGGTACGTGCTGTCGGTAGCGGGCTGCCAAGTGGCGGCAATGGTGGCCTTGGGCAGCGTCAGCTCCTTGGGCAGGGCGAAGTAGTGGGTGTTGGTCGAGAGCGTTTGGCCGGCGGCCGTCAGCTCGCAGCTCAGCACTACTTTTTTGGTGTCGCGGCCTTTGAGCAGCGTAGCCTTGGGCAGGTCAAGGTAAACCTTGCTGGTCAGCGGCTCGACTTGCAGTTGGGCGGCTTTTTGATACAGCACCTTGCCGCTGAAGTCGAGCAGGCGCACTTGCAGCGTGGCCGGCGTCGCCGCTGTGCGGTCCGACACCACGTAGAAGCGCACGTTTTCGCCCTCCTCGTGGGGGCTCACCAGCACCGGCGCGTAGAAGCGCTTGGCGTAGTACTGCAAAGCCTTCCAGCGGCCGTAGTAGTCGATGCTCGACCACGAAGCCACGCCCCAGCAGTCGTCGAGCTGCCAGTACATCGAGCCCATGGTGCGCGGCCGGTTGCGGCGCAAGTGCTCGGCGGCCAGCTTGATAGCCTGCGCTTGTAGCACCTGGCTCACGTAGAGGAACGAGGCAAAATCCTTGGGCTCCTTGTAGTCGCGCAGCAGGTATTCCTTGAGGCGCGGGTTGCCCACGGCGCTGCGCTGGTGCTCCTTCATCACGGGCGAGGCAATGTCCTGGTCAGCCGGCACGGTGAACTGCTGCACCGATTTTAGCTCCGGAAACGACTGAAAGCCGTACTCGCTCATGAAGCGCGGCACCTGCTTTTCGTAGTCCGCGATGGGGGCCGTGCCGCCCCACACGTCCCAGTAGTGCATGTCGCCGGTCGTCTGTGAGCCCGCCATATCCTCAAAATCGGACGACGGGCTCGACGATACGTAGGGCCGGCTAGGGTCTTCGGTTTTGAGGACGGTCGGAATGAGGTCGCGGTAGAGCTTGAGGTAGTTGCTCCACACCTCCAGCTTGTGGTTGCCCATTTTTTCGGGCACGCCCCACTGCTGCCAGGCCACCTCGTTCTCGTTGTTGCCCACCCAGATGGCAATACTGGGGTGGTCGCGCAGGCGGCGCACCTGGTAGGTCAGTTCCGCGCGCACATTGTTGTTAAACGCTTCGTCGCCAGGGTAGAACGAGCAGGCAAACAGGAAGTCCTGCCATACCAGCAGGCCTAGCTCGTCGCAGGTGTCGTAGAAATATTGGTTCTCGTAAATACCGCCGCCCCACACGCGCACCATGTTCATGTTGCAGTCTTTGGCCGCCTGCAACAGCTTGTGATAGCGCGGGTTCGTGACGCGGGTCTGGAAAATATCGGCCGGAATCCAGTTCACGCCCTTAGCAAAAATCGGGATGCCGTTTACCACAAACTCAAACGACTTGCCGTAGGCATCTTTCTCGCGGCGCAGTTCCAGGGTGCGCAGGCCGATGCGGGTGCTGGCCTCATCCACCGGCTGGCCATTTTGCACCAGCCGCGCCCGGAACGAGTAGAGTGGCTGCCCGCCGTAGCCGGCCGGAAACCAGCGCTGCGGGTTGTCGAGGCGCAGGTCGGCGGTTACTTCGTGGTGGTCGGGCTGCAAGGTCACGGCCTGTTCCAGGCGCGGGCCGGGCTGGCCGCCGGGCGTGGTGGTTTCGAGCACCAGGGTGGCCGGGCCGCGGGCCGCGGCCGCGCCTTCGTAGGCCACTACCAGGCCTAGCTGGGCAGTTTGGGCGCTTAGCTGGCGCTGCACCACGTGAAAATCAGTGATTTTGGCCGCGTCCCAGCCCTCGAGCTGCACCGGCTGCCAGATGCCGGCACCCACAAAGCGCGGGCCCCAGTCCCAGCCGTAGTGGTAGGGCGCCTTGCGGGTGTAGGGGCTCAGCACCGGGCCTTTGTCGCCCACGTAGCCCATCGCCTGCTCATCGTTGATGGCGAACAGGTTGTAGCCGTATTTCTTCGGCAAATCGGCCACCTCGTTCAGCGGCGAGCGAAAATGCACCAGCAGGCGGTTGGGGCCAGCTTTGAGCAGCGGCTTGACCTCGGCGCGCCACTCCCGAAACATGTTGTCGGCGTGCAAAATGGCCTGGCCGTTGAGCGTCACGTCAGCGTAGGTATCCAGGCCTTTGAAAACCAGTTCCAGGTGCTGCCGCTGCACTAGGGAGGGGCCTACTTCAAAAGTGGTTTCGTAGTCCCAATCGGTTTTGCCAATCCACTGCTGCTTAAGCTCGTTGTCGCGGTAGAGCGGGTCGTCAATCTGCTTGCTAGCCAGCAGGTCGGTATGCACCGAGCCGGGTACCGTGGCCGGCTGCCAGTTGGCCTTGCCCGCCTGGTGAAAGTGCCAGCCCGTGAGAATAGGTTGAGTGGTGCGGCCAGCGTAGGAGCCAGCCTGCTGGGCAGTTGCGGGTATAAGGCCGACGCACAGGGTGCCCAGGCTTAAGGTGATAGGGTAGAAAAAACGCATGGGTGGGAGAAAAGAGACATTCCGAATGCGCAGCGGCCAACGGCGAGCACATCTGGTGGCACCACAAATATGCACGAAAGAGCGCTAAAAGCTTTTAGCAGATTTAATTTTTTATTGTTACCCAGCAACTACCTGCCCCAAGTCGTGAGTAGACGCTACCTTAGTCGCCAGCGTTTTCCATTGCTTTGAGCCAAAATGCGCCCCAACAAATAGTGTAGCTCAAGAGCAGCACTAAGGAAAAAAAGTGGATATTTGTCAGCTAATAGCTTTTAGCACCAATTAGGAGCTACCGGTTGCGCACTACTTTTCCCACCTGTCTTCTGCCGCTCCATGAAAAATTGTTGGGCTTTGCTGCTTTTCCTGCACCTGGGAAATGCTTTAGTAACGCATGCTGCGGTGCGGCTGCCCGCGCTAATAGGTGACCACATGGTGCTGCAGCGCAACGCGCCGGTACCTGTCTGGGGCTGGGCGGCGCCCGGCGAGCAGGTAGCCGTAACTTTTCAGGGGCAGCGTTACTTGGCCACGCCGGGCGCGGCGGGCCGCTGGCAGGTGACGCTACCCGCTCGCCCAGCCGGGGGGCCCTACACTATGACTATTGCGGGGCAGAATACTCTTACCGTGCGGGACATTCTGGTAGGTGACGTGTGGCTAGCTTCGGGGCAGTCGAACATGGAGCTGCCGCTACGCGATAAAAACGCCCCTGCCCCTGGGGCCTACCCGCTGATAGTCAATGCTGAGCAAGAGGTCTCTACTGCTAATTTCCCGGAAATCAGACAGTTCACAGTCAAAAAAAGCGTGGCTTATCAGCCCCAGGCCGAGAACGAGGGCTACAATTGGCAAGTGGCTAGCCCGGCTACGGCGGGCAGCTTTTCGGCGGTGGGCTACTTCTTTGCCCGCGACCTCTACCGGCGCTATGGGGTGCCCATCGGCCTCATCAGCAGCCCCTGGGGCGGCACGCCGGCTGAGGCCTGGGTCAGCCCCGAGGCACTAAAGCAACTTCCTGATTTTCAGGCCAGGGTAATTAGCTTGGCCGCCCCCACTACTCCCGAAAAAGACCCGCAGAATACCCCCACCGTGCTCTACAACGGCATGATAGCGCCTCTGCTGCCCTACGCCCTCAAGGGGGTTATCTGGTATCAAGGCGAAAGTAATGTGGGCCGGGCCGCGCAGTACCGGGCGCTGTTTCCAGCGCTCATCCGCGACTGGCGCGCCCGCTTTGGCCAGCCCACGTTGCCTTTTCTGTTTGTGCAACTGGCTAATTTCACCAAAACACTGCCACTGCCCAGCCCTTCCGATTGGGCCGAGTTGCGCGAGGCCCAGGCCCAAGCGCTGGCGCTGCCCGGCACCGGCATGGCAGTTGCCATTGACCTGGGCGACCCCGATGATATTCACCCCGCCAATAAGCAGGACGTAGGCCACCGCCTAGCTCTGGCCGCCCGGCAAGTAGCTTACGGCGACAAGCAGGTAGCCGCGGCCAGTCCCTCTTTTCAGCGCCTGACCGTGAGTGGCGGGCAGGCTCGCCTTACGTTTGCCAATGTGGGCGCGGGCCTGCAATTAAAAACCGGCAGCACGATGCTCCAGGGCTTTGCCGTAGCCGGGGCCGACGGGCAATTTCACTGGGCAGCGGCTACGCTCACCGGTCCGGCCGAAGTAGTGCTGACGTGCGTCGCGGTACCTGAGCCCGTGGCTGTGCGCTACGACTGGGCTGATAACCCTACCGGTAACCTCTACAGCCGTGAGGGCCTACCCGCCATTCCTTTCCGCACTGATGCCCCGCCCCGGCCCTAGCATAGCCATCTACCTGCACCCGCGCAGCGAGCTTCACTGCCAGGTGCCGCCCGGCTAGCCAGGCCTTTCGCCCGCTAAACCAGGGGATACTTTCGGGAGCCAGTTTAGGGCCTACAATCATTTTTCGTTAGTTCATCCTATATTTATTTGCGTCAATAATGCCGTTGGCGCCCTTCGCGACACTATTCTAGTATGGCAAGTTTCAATCAGCACCGTAACTTGTGGGGCCTCGACCTCGGCGGTACCAAAATCGAAGGCGTCATTTTAAAGTCGGCCCAGGAGCCCGAAGTACTGGCGCGCTACCGTGTACCTACCGGCGTAGCACTCGGCTACGCGCACATTCTAGGCCAAGTAGCCCTGCTAGTGCAGCAGTTGGAAGCAGCAGCCGGCTACCGGCCCCGGCATCTTGGCATCGGCACCCCGGGCACCACCATCCCGCGCACGGGGTTATTGAAAAACTGCAACGCCACGGTGCTTAACGGCCAGCCAGTGCGCGCTGACCTCGAGCAGTTGCTAGGTATGCGTGTGGCCATGGCAAATGACGCTAACTGCTTTGCCCTGGCCGAAACGCGCCTGGGCGTGGTGCAGCAACTATTTCCGGCGGCGAAAGTAGTTTTTGGCGTTATCCTGGGTACGGGCGTGGGTGGCGGCCTGGTTGTTAACGGTCGCCTCATTGAGGGCCATCACGGCATTGCCGGCGAATGGGGACACAACTACTTGTCCCCTAGTGAAGGAGACCTTTGCTTCTGCGGCAAAATTGGCTGCAACGAGAGCATTCTAGCGGGGCCAGCGCTGGAGCATTACTATGCCCGCCACAGTCCGCAGGCGCGTAATCTGGCCGAGATAGCTGCGCGTGCTACAACCGGCAACGACCCGGCTGCCACAAACACCTTGACCCGGCTTACGCACTATTTTGGGTTGGCACTCAGTACCGTAATTAATTTACTTGACCCCGACGTGATTGTTGTTGGGGGTGGCGTTGGTAATATTGATTGCCTGTACGATGCGGGCGTGGCCAACATACACCAACATATTTTTGACCGGCAGTTTGAGGCGCCGGTAGTCAAACCACTGCTAGGCGATAGTGCCGGGGTGTTTGGCGCCGCCTACCTGGTGGCTGCGCCCGCGCCTGCCTTAGTAAATGCATATTGAAAAAGCGCACCTTAATTCAAGACATTGCCCGGCAGTTGGACGTATCAATTGCCACAGTATCACTCGTTCTCAACGGTAAAGCGAAGGAGCACCGCATCAGTGATTCGCTAGCCCAGCGGGTACTCAACTATATAGAGCAGGTAGGCTACCAGCCCAACCAGCTGGCCAAGAGCCTGCGCACCGGCAAAACCCATGTCATTGGCTTAGTCATTGAAGACATTTCCAACCCGTTTTTTGCAACGGCAGCCTGGATGATTGAAAAACAGGCATTTGCCCGTGGCTATCGTATTATTTACTGTAGCACCGATAATGACGTAGCCAAGACGAAGGACTTGCTGCTGATGCTACGGGAGCGCTACCTGGATGGCTATATAATCGCCCCACCCATGGGGGCTGAAAAGGAGATTGAGCTACTGTTGAAGAGCAACACTCCTACTATCTTGTTTGACCGCTACCTGCCCGGGCTGCTTACCGACTACATCGTGGTAGACGGGGAAGCCGGCACCCATGAGGCTACCACGCATTTGTTGGACCAAGGCTTTCGGAAAGTGGCATTTGTCACTACCGACTCAGTGCAGACGCAAATGGATGCTCGTCTGCACGGCTACTACCGCGCCATGGACGAACATGGGCTACCACCTCTCATACAGCGGGTGGCCCTAGCCTTTGGAGGTAACCTTGAAAACAGTATTGCGGAGATTCGTCGTTTTCTGGTAGAGCACCCAACGTGTGAGGCAATAGTTTTTGCCAATAATTCGCTCACTTTGTATGCGTTGGAAGCTATCGCGCAACTAGGCCTGCGCATTCCTCAAGACTTAGCTATTGTCTCGTTTGACGACAATGACTTATTTCGACTGTATTCGCCATCAATTACGGCAGTTACCCAACCCGTAGCGGCCCTGGCCGAAACGGCCATCAATATGCTACTTGATAAGCTCAGCGGGGAGCCTCTTTCCTCACCGGGTAACAAACAAATCGTATTGCCCACCTCGCTTATGGTTCGAAAGTCATCCGTACGGGTAGCCTAATCTAGTAACTGCCGGCCCTGCCGCTGCTTGGCTCTCGCTTATGTCCTCGCTGACCGCGGCTACGATGCCGACCCGCTGGTGGCCGCTTTGGCCGCGCGGCACCTGCGCCGTGACTCCGCCGCGTCGGCAGCCCTGCGCCTATGACCCGGTGCATTACGCGCAACGTCAGTCCGTCGAGCAGCTTTTCAGCCTCAAGTAGTTTCGTCGCGTGGTCACCCGCTACGCCAAGTTAGATACGCGTTTTCTGGCCTTTATCCATTTAGCAGCAACTATCGCCTGGTTGCGTAATTGCTAATACTTCTAAGAGGGAGTAGGGAAATGGAAGAGCTATGTAAGCTTGTGCTATGTTCCGCGCCGCTTACGCTACCGATTTAACGGGTACTGAATGGCAACTAGTTGAGACTTATGTGCGCACCAGTGGCCTAGGTCGACCACCACTACACAGCAAACGCGAGTTGCTCAACGCCATTTTCTACCAGTTGCGCGCTGGCGGGGCTTGGCCTTTGCTGCCACATGACCTCCCGCCCTGGCGCACGGTGTACAAACAGGTCGAGGCCTGACGCGAAGACGGCACCTGGGACCGCCTGCTCACGGGCCTGCGCCAACAGCTGCGCCACCTCCCCCGTGAGCCAGAACCGACAGCCGGGGCTATCGACTCGCGGTCCGTGCGCACGGGCAGTAAAAGGGGGCTGTCACGGCTGCGATGCGGGCAAGCAAGTAGCTGGCCGTAAGCATCATATCGTGGTCGATACTCAAGGCTTGCCCCTGACCGTGCTCGTGCAGGCGGCCAGCGTCCAAGACCCTGTCAGAGCCGCCCCCGTGCTAGGCGAGGCCAAGGCAAACGCCCCGCAGCTGCCACTGCTTTGGGCCACCGCTCGCTACCAAGGGCCGCTGATGGCCACCGCCGCCGCGCTGGGTCTGCGGGTGGAGGTGGTGCACGCCCCGCCCGGTACCAAAGGCTTCGTCGTGTTGCCCCGGCGCTGGGTCGTGGAGCGTAGCTTTGGCTGGCTCAGCAAGTACCGCCGCGTGGCGGGACGAGACTACGAAACCACTCCCCGGGTCAGTGAAGCGATTAGCAAAGCCTGTTTCTGCCACCTAATATTGCGCCGACTGGCCAAAGATACTCCTCTAAAATATAGCGTTTGTATTATCCTATACCCTCTTAGAAGTTGAGTCCATATAAAGAAAAGAGTTTCCTTAATAATAAGGCATTTTTCTTTATATATTAAATATTTTACTACAAATACCCTATGTGGTGTTGTGAATGAACCAAAAACAGCTGTTGACAAAAAGGTTAGGCTATTTTCCTTGAAACCGCTTGTACGTCGAGCTCGCAACTCTGTAAACTCGGAAGCGATTGAGAATGCATTGGCCTCACTTTATCAACTAGCAGAAGCATCTGATGATATAAAGGAAACTATGAAGCTAAACAATCAAGAAAAGCCTTCTATCAAAGAAAATCCGAAAACTTTTTCAAAATTAATACCACCACTATATAATTTATTCAGAATTACTATTTATTGGCTATCTTATTATTCAGATATAATGTTTAAAAATTTAGTAGAGAAACACCGAAAAGAAAATCGTTGTCATCACTTATTGTAATTAATTGAAATAAAAATTTCTATTATCCGAATACAATATCAACTAGGTGTATAGTCCCAAGGTGAGCTGGGTCGGGTCACGAGTGAAGCTAGTAGGATTCGTTTGCCATTGCGCGCAGACAAACTCATGTGGGGTCAGCCCACGCAGGCGTTTGAGGCGTTTGGCGTGCTTGTAGGCCAGCAAAAAAGCTTGCAAGTGTTCGTTGAGTTGGGCGGTGGACTCGTAGTGGTAGCGCTGCACGGTCGCTGCCTTGAGGGTGCGGCTGAAGCGCTCGACCTGGCCGTTCGTCCAGGCGTGGGCCGGCTTGGTCAGGCGATGTCCCACGCCAACCTCCCGACATACCCGGTCAAAGCTGTGGCCCCAGGAAAGAATTGGTGCGGCTGCAAGGTGAACTGCACCCCGTTATCTGTCAGTACCGGATGCACTTTATACGGCAGCTTTTCCAGCACGCGACGCAGCAAGTCAGCCGCCACCATTCGTTTGGCTCGCGGATGCAATTCGGCGAAAGCCACCTTGCTGGTGCGGTCGATGGCGACGAAGAGGTACTGGCGACCTTCCTGGGTATGCACCTCGGCGAAATCGACGTGTAGGTAGCCAATGGGGTAGTCCTTGAACTTCTTCTTCGGTTCGGATTGCCCGTCTTCGCTCAAGGGCAGGCGACTCACGCCGTGGCGCTGAAAACAACGGTGCAGCGCCGAGCGCGAGCGGTGCGGGATAGTTTCTGGCAGGGCGTAAAGACAATCATCCAGGGGCAAAAGGGTGTGCTGGCGAAAGGCGACGGCAATAGCCTCTTCCTCAGCCGTGAGCACCGTCGAAGCAGGCTTGGGGCCCATGGGTGCGTCGGTCGTCGTGGTGCGCTTACGCCACTTAGCGACCGTTGTGGGGTCAATGTTGTGGCGCTTAGCTAGCGTTTGGAGGCTTTCTTGACTACGCTGGATACTGCCTCGTAGTGCGGGCGCTGCCGGGGAGCACTTGTCCCATAACTTTTGCTGGATGGCTCGCTCGAAACGTAATCCATCACACTCTGGGACTATACAGCTAGGATAACACACACTGTGTGCAAGCTTACGTAGGTCGAAAGAAGATAAGTTATTGGAGGATAACACAGGCGTTGGCCATTTGAGAAAAATGATAGTTCTTTGAGCAGCCATTCATGGAGAACATCTCTTCTTCTTTGTCCCCAGTATGAAAACACTCGTTACTACGGTATTACTTAGCCTATGCGCGCTTTACCAAGCAGCAGCGCAAACGTTCACGGATGTTACACCTACTTCTGTGGCGAATCTGTGGGTCGGCGCCAATGCATGGGGTGATTATGATGGCGATGGGGACTTGGACTTTGTCATCAGTGGCGTCAGTGCTGGCGGCACCCTCATCACGGCCTTATATGCGAATAACGGTGGCACGTTCGCTGAGGTAACCACTGCCCATTTTACGGGCGTCGGGGTGGGCTCCGTGGAATGGGGCGACTATGATAACGACGGCGACTTAGATTTACTCATCTGTGGGGTAACAGCTAACTCTATTGATGATAAAAAGCCCATTACACGCCTTTACACCAATATCGGGGGCGGGCATTTTGAAGAACTCACTAGCGCCCGACTTCCAGCTATTTTCCACGGCGAAGCGAAATGGGGTGACTACAATAACGATGGCCGTTTAGACATTGTCCTCGCCGGCAATGGTAAGACGGGCATCTTTAAAAACATGGGCAATGGGACGTTCTCGGAATTGCCTAATCTTGATCTACAATTCCTATTTGAACTAGGTCGGGCCTCGTGGAGTGATTATGACCAAGATGGGGACTTGGACTTGTTTGTATCAGGCTGGACCGGTAGTGTAGTAAACGATGGTTCAGCGGCTAAGCTCTACCGTAACGATGGGCACGACACCTTTGTGGATGCCACTCCTTCGCTCATCCGCGGGCAGCATGGCGGGGATGCCGTGTGGGCCGATGCCGATGCGGATGGAGATTTAGATTTAGTGGTCGCTGGGGCTTACCGGCTTAACGGTAACGACCAGTATTATTCGGTGCTTTACCTCAACGACCACGGCACGTTCACGGCCAGCTCGAGAACCGCCTTTTGGGTCATTGATGACGGTTCACTGGCTTGGGGCGATGCCGATAATGACGGGCTTTCCGATCTGTTGCTCATCAGTGGAGCCTATACTACCATGCGCAGCATCGTGTATCACAACAATGGTAATGGCACGTTCCGGGAAGTGTCTGAAGCCCAAAGCCACCTGCGAGGCTTCCGGGACAGCGATGCGGCCTGGGGTGACTATGACAATGACGGTGACTTGGACCTGCTACTCATTGGCCTCTATAACGGCGTAACGAAAGTGTATCGCAACGAGACGGTGGCCGTCAATCATCGCCCGGCGAGTCCAACTGCGGCCAACGCCACCGTAGTTTCGAGTACTTCCGCGACTCTTTCTTGGTCAGCGAGCACGGATGACCTCACCCCAGCCCCTGGCCTAAACTACAACTTCTACGTAGGCAGTAAAGAAAATAAGCAGTCAATAGTCTGCGCAATGGCTAATCCGTTAACCGGGGCTCGCGCTATCGCCGCCATGGGTAACGCTGGTTCAGCGCAGTCTTACATGCTACAAGGGCTACCCGGAGGACGTCACTTTTGGGGAGTCCAAGCTATTGACGCTGCCTTTTTGGGGTCGGCCTTTACCGCTGAGCAGTCGTTTATTATCCCGCTGACCTCTTCCATTGCTGCGGCTCAGGCTACGGCCTGCGCCGGTGAGCCAGTCCGCATCACCTATGCCGGCAACGCGGGAGCTACCGCTCAGTTTACCTGGGACTTTGGGGACGGCACTGTCGTAGCCGGCACTGGTCGGGGGCCCTATTTGGTGCAGTGGGGCGCATCCGGCGCAAAAACAGTAAGGTTAGCTGTGACCGACGACGACCTAGCCGCTCCCCCTGCCATAGCACACCTGCTTATCAACTCCCGGCCCACCGCTACGCTTTCAGGAGATACTCTCTTGTGTGATGGTCCAGCCAACTTTCAGGTAGGTTTGACTGGGGCGGCCCCCTGGCTACTAAGCTATTCAACGGGGGATGGAATTCACCAGGTACGCGTAGCAACTTCCCCCTTTACCTTCACTACCGACTCAACAGGAACGAGCAAGATTCTAGCCTTGACGGATGCCAGCGGTTGCTCAGCCCAGGCCACAGGGGATACCATTCAGGTGAAGCGCTGTCTAAAAACACTCACTCCTTACCCCAACCCGACAGCGGGCACGCTCCACCTAGGCCTAAGCGCCCGGTCTGGTCCAGGCGGGGTAGTGAGTGTGTGGAACTTGCAGGGACAACTAGTCTGGAATAAAGAGCTAACGGGGCCAGAACTAGGGCAACCCCTAACGTTACCGCTCCCTACCGGCCTATATCTGCTTCAACTCCTCACAGCCAATCAGACCACCCGAACGAAAGTCATGATTAATCGGTGAGTGCGCACGCCGGATTTAGAGTAGTCCAGCCAGAGTAGACAAATTGTCAGCTGAGGTGGTCGGGTAGAAATGGACACGGCGAAAGTAACTTTTCCTTGTCATGGAAGCAGCAAAACCAGCCGGTAAACGGCCACGAACCAAGTATAATGCGGCGTTTCGGACCGAAGCGGTCCGCCGGGTAACGCAGGATGGGCAGGCGGCGACGCGCGTCGCGCAGGCCTTGAGCAGGAGCGCGGCCGTCTTGGGCAAGTGGGTGCGGGCCGCCTGCAGCCAAGCGGCCCGCCCAGCCGGCAGCGAGGCGCTGGAGCAGGAAAACAGGCAGTTGCGAACCCAATTAGCCCGCGCCGGGATGGAGCGGGATATTTTAAAAAAAGCGCTGACGATATTTTCACCACCGACGGGCCAATGAAACGCTTCGCTTTCATTGCTTTACACGCTACCTGTTGGCCGGTGCAGCCGCAATGCCAGGTCTTGCGCGTCAGCACCAGCGGCTACTATGCCTGGCGCCAGCGCCAGCCGGCAGCAGCTGTCGAGCCAACGCCGCTTGCTTGGCAGGTGGCGGCCCAGCGCGTGTTTACGACCCATGCCGGCCGCTACGGCCAGCGCCGGCTGCGCGCCCAGCTGCGGCGTGAGGGCCATGCAGTAGGCCGACATCGATTGCGCGGCTGGCTCAGCGCCAGTGGCTTACGCGCCCTCTGCACCCGCGCCAGTTCCCGCCCCCCGCGCACCACCCAGGCTGACTCACAGGCCGTGGCCGCCGCTAATAAACTTGCCACTTGGCCGGCCGCCACCGCCCCCAACCATATCTGGGTGGGTGATATCACCTACCTGGCCCTGGCCACGGGGCAGTGGGCCTACCTGACCTGCTGGCGCGATGCCTTTTCCCGGCGCGTGGTCGGCTGGCACGTGAGCGAGTCGCTGCACACGGACTTGACTCTGACCGCTTTTAAGCGGGCCGTGGCCGTCTGCCAACCGCCACCGGGCCTGCTCGTGCACGCCGACCGCGGCAGCCAGTACACCAGCGACGCCTTTACCTCACTGCTCACACGCACCCAGGCCATTGCCAGCCTAAGCCGGCCCGGCAATCCGTACGACAACGCTCTGACTGAGAGTGGCTGGAGCACGCTCAAAACCGAGCTACTGCCCCGTGGAGCCTGCTTTGCCGACCTCGAAGAAGCCCGCCTGGAATTGGCCGAATACCTTGACCACTACTACAACACCCAGCGCCTGCACTCGGCCCTAGGCTACTGCACCCCACTTGAAATCGAACTCCTCTACCGTCTTAACCTACCTTAGCTCCGTGTCCACTGGCACCCGACCACCTCACTATGTCCTGACGGAAACCTATATCGAAGCGCACTATGAGGAAGTGCAGCTGCGCAAGCATTCTTTCTTACCGGTGGAGGAGACCAGACTTACGCAAGCTGAAGCGCAGCTGGGCTTCGCGCTACCGGCGGAATTGAAAGCGTTCTACCATCAGATTGGCTATGGCTATCTGCACCAGGCCCAGGAAAGCAACCTCAATAAGTTTCTGTACCCGCTGAGCGTGGCGGCGGCGTACCGGCGACAGGGAGAATTTGCCAATGGCTAATTAGCAAGTGTGGGCTCGTATGAAGAGCCGTATAAACTATTCTTTTACAAGGCGAATGAGGGCTGTTCTGCCTGGCTGGATTTGCGCGAAAAGAAGCTTACTTCTACGGTCTATTACATTGGCGAGGAGGACAAGGTAGCCGATTCGTTAGCCGATTTTTTAGGGGCTTACGATCGCAACCCCAACCTGCTCCAGGAATTCAGTGCCAATTTCCGTCTTAAGCCTAGGTGAAATAGCTTGACCACGTGCTGAAAGAGTTTCTAGCCCGCGTCCATAAGGTGCAGTGGCTGTTGCAGAACTCAGCCAAGGACCTCGTGTGGGGCCACTAGTAACCAAATGGGACCCGCAGACCGGCGATAACGATGCTTTTTGCAGGCTTTTATACATGCCGCGCCCGCTGGTTGAACAAGCCTGATAGTTCTGCAACAGCCACAGCACCTTGCTGATGCAGCAGTTTGCGGTTTCCTACCCTCCACTACGCCCTAGAATCGCACTTGTTAAAGAGTTTTTGAGTTGGTGCGTCGGGAAGGTACTTTCTGAACCCTGCTGCTCATTCTGGCCTATAACCAGTATTAGCGGTGTATAGCCGTCATTCTAGCTAGTGTAGATAAGTGAAATGACCGTTTATGTAATCCATTTGCATAGCGTGCCTTTGGTGTTATGTGGTTGGGCCAGCGGGTAGCAGCCCGGCCCAGCGCAAGCAATCCTGTCCGATACGGTCTCAGTAAAAGCCGTCAAAGTTGACTTGCACCGCGCTGCGACTGGGCGGTGCAAAGCAGCAGCGTGAGCGAGGCACGGACCATGAGCCTGGCCACCGGGCCGGGCGGCGTGTACGTGGCGGCTGGTTCTACAGCAACGCGGTCCGCTTTGGCTCCGTGACCGTGCCCAGCCTGGGCGCGGTGGATGGCTTCGTGGGCAAAATCGTGGATTCGGGCATGGCCAGCACCTTTGCCTGGGTGAAGAGCCTGGGCGGGGCTATGCCCGATTTCGCTTCGACCGTGACTGTGCAGGGCAATAGCGTGTACGTGGGCAACTTCTTTGAGGGCCCGGCCACCTTTGGCAGCACCACCGCCACCAGCCTGGGCACGAGCCCACTGCGGCGGGCCGATGTGTACGTAGCCAAATTGCTCGATGCCGGCCACACCGCCCGGGTGCAGTGGGCCCAAACGGCCGGCGGCCCCGCCACTGATGCCGTGAACGCGCTGGCCAAAAGTGGCACGCGGCACCATCAGCGGCCCCACCGGCGGGGGGGAGGTTTCCTTCCTGGCTTCCTTCACCGATGCGGCTAGCTTGGCCACTAAGCCCGCCACCGGGTCGCTGGCTAGCAGCCACCTCTACCCCAACCCGGCTCACGCCACGGCCACGGCCACCGTGCAGCTGCCCGCCGTGCCCGGCGCTTCAGTGGCCAGGCTCACGCTGTGCGATACCCTAGGCCGCGCCGTGCGCACCACCACCGTGGTGCTGCCCGCCGCCAGCCAGCACCACGAGCTGAATTTGGCGGGCCTGCCCGCCGGCCTCTACGCCCTGCAAGTGCAGGCCGGCGAGGCCCGCGCCATACACCGCCTCGTGGTGGAGTAAGGGCGGGGTGGAGACCAGATATTAACTCAACCGGCACGAGTAGTTACCTAAGTTCTGACTCTGATGCCCGTAGAGTTTCTGAGTGACGAGCAAGCGGCCCGCTACGGGCGCTGCCAAGCGGACCCAAATGTGGAACAACTCATCCACTACTTCTACCTCAGCCCGGCCGATGTTCAGTTTCTGGCCCAGCTCCGCCGGGCAGCCAATACGCTGGGCTGCGCCGTCAAATTAAGTACGCTGCGGTTTCTGGGTACCTTCCTGCCGGAGCTCACCAGGTACCCGCGGTGGTCGTGTAGACCATGGCCACGCAGTTGGGTGTCGACCCCAATGAACTCGCCGGGTATTGCAAGCGCCCTCTGGTGCAACTCGACCAAGGCGAGGGGCGGCACGCGCTGACCCGGGCCGTCTTCCACGGCAGGAAGGGCGAGTTGCGCCAGCGCTACCGTGAGGGCATGGAACACCAGCTGGGCGCACTGGGGCTAGTTGTCAACGCCTTGGTCTTGTAGAACACGCGTTACCTACAGCGGGATTTTGAACAGTGGCAATAAACGGAAGGGGAGCCTGCGGCCGACGAGGTAGCGCGCCTCTCGTCCTTGCTGCATAATAATATTAACATGCTTAAACACTACAATTTTTTGCTACTAAACCGCATTGCGGCTGGGGAGCTACGTGCCTTGCAACCGAAGAGCAACTGGCCCAACTTCATTAGCGGGGTTTTCTGTTCCTAGTTCTAGTGAGACCCCTTATACTGGTCGCGTGCTCTGCTGCGTGACATGCCGCAGGCTTATCTCGGTGCCTAAGCCTCATGCTCGCTAGCCCAGTGTAGGGTTTCTTGCAGCCACTCAGCATAAAAAATACTGCTGCCTCGGTCCATATTGCGCGTTAACGCGCGCAGGGAGGCCTGCGCGTGTGCCCGCGCGTGGGAGGCATCGCCCAGCAGGCGTGCCTGGGCGGCGGCCACCCGAAAGGCGATGTCGGCGGGTGTGAGAGCCGAAGCAATCGCCTGCTGCTGAAAGGCCTGAGAAGTTGCGATATCCTGCGTAAAGGCGGCGGCAAAAAAAGCGGCTTCCAACCACACTGTATCCTATAGGAGCGCGGGCAACTGGTGTATGCGTTCCTAATACATTGTCAGATAGTGGGCCGCCTGTCCCAAGTGGCCACTATCCAGCGCCGCTAAGTAGAGGTAGTGGTAGAGGTAGGGCTTGAAGGGCAGTGTGTCCGGCAGGGTGAGCGCCACTTGCAGCGCCGTCAAGGGCAGCTGGCGGGGCCGCGTACCGGCCACCAAGTGGCTCGTGGCCGTTAACACCGCCAATTCGAGTTGACTAGCCGGACCCCCGCGCCAGAGGGTGAGCAGGCGGGCCCCGTCGCTCGCTACGCCGCCTAGGTGCAGGGGCAGTAGCGTCGCTAGGGCAATCGCGCCGGACACCGTGCCGGTCAGCACGAAGCTGAAGCTAATGGGCTGACTGAACGCGTGGGCGGAGAAGAGGGTATAGGTACTTAGGGCTACGCCAGCCAAGAGAACACTCGCCAGAGGGCCACCCGCCGCGAACAGGAGATAGCGGCGGCGAAGGTGGTGGTCACTGCGCGGGACACTCACGACGAGGCCCCCGGCGGCGTACCAGCTGTTGTTCCACCGAAAACGAATCTGCTGACCTTCTCGCTGCCACCGAAAAGGGCCCACGGTCAGCCACTGAAATGCGAACCCCTGCCAGTGCCCGAGTACGGCATGGCCTAGTTCGTGCACGCCAATTGCCAGCAAGGAGACGAGCAGCAGCATGCCTAGCCTACCCATTGGGTGGCCGATTGACTACGTCGTCGCTGGGGGAGTAGCGGTCCGAGCGGCGTGTAACAGGCCGCCAACCCACACGCTGAGTAGGCCGAGTAGACCCACCCCTAACATCTTGCCTAGCTTTTTCATCAAGTAGCCGACTAGCCGGCCTACGTACGTAGAGAAGTTACCAGGTCGTAAAGGAAGCTTACCGAACGCTATAACTTACCCTAGTCATTACTTCAACCAACACTTGAAAAGCGTCTCGGTCTGCTTTAGCCAATCATGTAAGATTACTGTTATAAAGCAGTCCTAGTCGCCGCTTAAAAATCATGAGGCGAGGTAATTTAACTTACCGCTTTTACTGTTATGCCGCTTGCACAAAGCGCTTGATATCGCCGCTGGCGATGTAGGTGTTGCCGGGGCCGGGGTTGACGCGGTCTACCACATAAAGCGTGTTTTCCTGGCGGATGCCGCGGGGGAAGCGCATATTCCAGTTGGGGTCGAAGCCATCGCTGACGACGCGGGCGCGCAGATTGCTCTTGTCTTGCACACACTGCACCAGGATGCCGGTGCCTACCGTATCAGTTTCCTGCAAGTCGGCTAGCGTGGCGGGAGTTCGTACGGCGCGCATGGTGGGCGTGGCACTGCGGCGGGCACCCGGCTGGCCGCCGGCCAAGGGGTCGGTTTCGCCAGGGCGCACGAGGCGGGTGATGGTGCCCTTGGCGCGGTAGAAACTGCCATCCTGGCTAGGCTCTAGCTCTGCTACCAGGTAGTGCGCACCCTCGGCACGGATAGCGCGGGGAAACTGCACGTTGAGGTCGGCAAAGCCGGGCGACACGACGCGCATGCGCAGCTTGCCACCCTGGCGGAAGCAGGCTAGCTCTACGCCGCCCGCGCTAGGGTCGCTTACGACGGGCAGGGCGTAAGCAGCGGCATCTACGCTCAGGCCGCGGCCGGTGAGCACCTGCCGGGCCTGGCGGCCTTGGAAAGCCTGGTCGCGGAGTTCCTTGCGGCTGGCATTGTCGAGGTGGCGGCGAGCGATGCGCTCGGCGTAGTGGGTGAGCTGGTCGATTTCTTCGGCAATCTCGAAGTGCTCGTGCAGGCCCGCGGCGCGCAGGTCGGCGACTACCTGGCGCAGCAGGGTCTCGGCCTGGGCATGCTGGCCGGCGTCGGTTAGGTCTACAGCGCGCTCTTTGTCGCGGCCGATGCGCAGCAGGGCCAGCTCCAGCGTCACGCGGGAGTCAGTGGCAGCAATAACGGCTTCGAGGGGGCCGGCGGTGCCCTGCACCACGTGCTCGCCGCTCACTACTTCGAGGGCCCCCTGGCGAATGATGTCGGCGCGGTAGCTGACGCGCAGCAAGTCGTGGCTGCCAGGTGCCAGGGCCGGCAGGCTGAGCTGCAGGCCCAGCAGCTTATCCTCATTTTCGTACACATCGCCGAGGCGCACCACCAGTTGGCCATCGGCCTGGGGCTCGGTGCGGGCCAGGCTGAGCACGTCGGTGAGCTGAGCAGCCCCTAGCGGATGCAGCGTTATGGTCAGGTTTTGGGCGGCCACGGCCTTGAGGCTATCCAACTCGGCCCCGAAGACGTCGGCCACGTCGTCGAGCGACTGGATGAAGTAGAAATTACCGCCGGCGGCCCGCGCCATGCCAATGAGCAAGTCTTCCCCAAAGTGCTCGCCGAAGCCCAGAGTAGTGGTCGAGATACCCGCCTCCACCTTTTGGGCGGCCGTGCTGATGAGCACGGTGCCGTTGGTAATACCGGCGTTGGCCTGGCCGTCGGTGAGCAGCAGCACGCGGTTGACGTGGCGCTCGGTTTGGTGGCGGGCCACCAGCTCACAGCCCTGTAGCCAGCCACCGCTCAGGTTGGTGAGCCCCCCGGCCCGCACCCCGCTGAGGGTTCGCTTGATGGCCGACTTGTCAGTTACCAGCTGCGCATCGAGCAGCGTATCCACATTGTCGTCGTATACTACGATGCTCAGGCGGTCGTCGGCGGTGAGGCGGTCTACGAAGTCGGCGGCGGCCTTGAGGGCGTAGCGCAAGGGCGTGCCGGCCATGCTGCCGCTGCGGTCGATGACCAGGGCCACGTTGAGGGGGCGGCGCTGCGGGTTGGGCACGTCTTCGCGGAAGCTCAGCAGGAGGCTGGTAGTATCGGCGGTGTGCTGGAGGACCACAGCCTGGGCGGGTTGCTGAGTAATGTGCATAATAATAAAGAGGTAATAGGTAGACAAAGAGGGGGCTAGGGCACCACCAAACGGCGGGCCTGCTTAATTCGGTAATCTGTTAAAATCAGCTACTTGCTGGGCTTAGGTTTCGATGAGCGGGCGGTAGTCCCGCTCGTGCTCGAAGCCGGCTAGCCAAGCCGCCGCGCGGCGGCAGGTGCGCACGTGGGGCGGCACGCGCAGCATGTACACGTGGGCCGTGGAGGGGCAGTTGACGCGCAGCACGTGCAGGGGCTCATCATCAGGCAGGGGCACGCTTAGCAGCAGGCGCTCACCGCCGGCATCGCGGTCGCGGTCGAGTACCAGGCCACCTACTTCGTGCATGAAGCGGTCGAGGCCGAAGCGCTCGAGCAGCACGCGGCGGTGCGTTACGTTGCGTACCTGCAGCAGGTCGGCGGCGCGTAGGTCTTCGGGGCGGAACGCGGTGCGCTCATCCACGGTGGTGCCCTGCCAGCGCAGCTGAACCCGCAGGCCAGCGGGGAGGCTAGCGAGGCCGCTGCCGGCTAGTTCCAGCCAATGAGTGAGGTGCAGGCTAGCGGGCAGCGCGAGCAAACGAGGACAAGTGCTCACGTCGAGCGAGCGGGCGGTGAGGCGCTCGGGCAGGCTGGTCAGAAATGGATTGACGCTAAGGTCGAGGTGTTCGCGCACCAGCCAGTCGCCAGGAATTTCGCGCACGGCAGTGCGGGCGGCATGCACACTAGTGGCCCGCAGGCGCTCGGGCAGCACGTCCAGATTGGCGCAGCCGCTGACATCGAGGTGGGTACATTCGAGAGAGGCGGGCAGTTCGCGTAGCCAGCTTTCATTGAGCAGGCGAAGCGGGCCCGTTACGACCAACGCCGCTGGCAGATTACCGGCCCGCAGCAGCTTGCGCACGGCGTCGGGGGCCACCCGCAGCGGCTCGGCCGCTGGCGCTGGGGCCGCCGGATGCGCTAGCGGCGTGGCTAGCCCCGGCATGCGGGCGGCTACCGCAGAAGTGGTGGGGCGGGCCAACTGCCGGCCACGGGCGTTGAGGCGAAACATAGGCCGGGGCGTTAGTCGAGAACCGTGCGGATGGCGGTGGGCGTGTACTCGCGCTGCTGCCACACGCGGTAGACGCCGGTAGGCAGTTCGATGGGCTGGTGCTCCTCGTGCACCAGGGTAGCCTTAGCGGCCGTGACGTGCAGGTAGGTCAGGGTGCCTTGGGTAAAGAGTTGGGCTACCCCCGCTTCGCGGATGCGATGGGCGTGGCCGGTTAGCTCGCCGTGGGCCAGAATCAGGCCGGGCGCGAGCTTAGCATTGGTGGGGAGCGCGGATACGGCGGCCAGCAAAACGTCGCCGTGGCGGTAGAGGAAAGCGGGAGCAATCATGGCTAATAGAAGTAGTAGGGTAAACGGTAAACTGCCGACTTGATGCTGCAATGTTAGGCAGATTGCGCACACATTTACTATTTTTATTAGCAAATAGTTTTTGGCTTTTCAGCAAAGTGTTGACCTCCTACAACATACTAATCACTTTAGCATGTATAAATTTCTTCGTCACCCCATTAAGCTGTTCAAGCATGACTGAGCTGTGTTACAGCGTGGCGCGGACGCTTATATGGCTCCAGACAAGGTTAGCTGCTAGCTACTAACTTGTCAGCTTCCCAAAAGCCAGGTCAAGTACGGCTTACTGCTTTCGGACACTTTCCAGGATGGGCCATTTATACCATATCCTGCCTTATTAGTAGGTAGCCCATCCAACAAAGGACCGGCAACCGGAGCCTCCCTCCTTGCGTTGGCATAAGCCATGAACGTTATTCATTTTCCAGATGGTACCCAGGTGCCTGCGCTTGGCCAAGGCACCTGGATGATGGCCGAACGGCCCGCCCAGCGCGCCGTCGAGCTCGCGGCCCTGCGCGCCGGTGTTGAGTTGGGGCTCACGCTCATCGACACGGCGGAGATGTATGCCGATGGGGAGTCCGAACGCTTGGTGGGGGAAGCGCTGAGAGGCCTGCGCGAGCAGGTATTTCTGGTTAGCAAGGCCTACCCTCAGAACGCTTCTCAGCAGCGGCTGCCGCAAGCTTGCGAGGCGAGCCTGAAGCGCCTGGGTACCGACCGCCTCGACCTGTACCTGCTGCACTGGCGCGGCCGCGTGCCGCTGGCCGAAACGGTGGCCGCGATGGAAAAGCTAGTGGCCGCGGGAAAAATTCGGCGCTGGGGCGTGAGCAATCTCGACACCCCCGACCTGCAAGAGCTGATGGCGGCCGGGGGCACGGCTTGCGCTACCGACCAAATACTCTACAACCTGACTCGGCGCGGCCCGGAGCATGACCTTTTGCCGTGGCTTGCAGGCCGGGGCATCCCGATTATGGCGTACAGCCCTATCGAGCAAGGGCGGCTACTCGACAACCCGCGGCTACAGGCAATTGCGGCGAACCTGAACGCAACTCCGGCGCAGGTAGCCCTGGCCTGGGTCATCCAGCAGGGCCAGGTGCTGGCTATTCCTAAGGCCGGAACGGTCGCTCACGTGCAGGAAAACCGGGCCGCCGCCGAGCTGAGCCTATCGGCCAGCGATTTGGCCACGCTGGATGCCGCCTTTCCCCTCCCCGGCAAGCGCCGGCCG
>Ga0160429_1000228_pt1 | contig 66577 bp, 50 predicted proteins | sample SolpanmetagenomR_FD_108199 | JGI IMG/M metagenome (GOLD analysis project Ga0160429, IMG submission 108199) | Solar panel surface microbial communities from Lawrence Berkeley National Laboratory, California, USA - R | ecosystem: Engineered > Built environment > Solar panel > Unclassified ... | reverse complement strand
GCGCGCAACGACAACCGATTTTTACTGTGTAAAACTAGATCATGCCTAGCCAATACTTCCAAAACGGGCGGCGGGCAGCGGCCAGCGCGGTGTGGGTGGGCGGGGGTTGCAACTGGGCTTGGCTAGCCAGGATTTCGGCATCGATGTCGCCAGTGCGGCGCAGCTCAAAAAAGCACTGGGCCGTAGCCTCGGCGTCGGCCAGCGCGTCGTGCTGCTTCAGCATGGGCCGCCCAAACTGCCGCTGGTACAAGTCGGCCAGGCGCAGGTACTGCTGGCGCACGGGCTGCCAGAAGCGTCCGGTCAGGCGCATGGTGCAGAAAGTGGGTAGGCCCAGCAGCGCATTATCGAGCCCCGAGCGGTGAAAGCTGACGCCCACCATGTGGTAGTCGAGCTCGATAAAGTGCCCCACTACCAAGGGTTTGTAGCGGCGTAGGTCGTCGTGTAGGCGTTGCATCACAGGCAGGCGAGCCTGGCCATGCTCGTGCAGGTAAGCCAGCGTGAGGCCGTGCACCTGCATCGAAGCTGGCGTGATGTCGTAGTCGCTGGGCCGGATGTAGTGATTCTCGGTCTTCACCAATTCGCCCGCCGCCGTGTAGATAAGCCAGGCCACCTGCGCCACGTGTGGCCACGCGCCTGGCTCGGCGTAGGGCCGCCGCCAGTCGGTGGGCAGGCCCGACGTCTCGGTATCAACGAAAAGCAAGTACTCGGGCACGGCGTAAAAGTAGTGTGTAATGAACGGCTAACAGTAAGCATTTACTTACTATTTGTCCTGCTAGTTCTTGGCTCTGTGCTGTTTTTTAAGGTTGTGAGGGTGCTGCATAACAAAAAGTGTGGGCTCTACGTGCCTCAGCAGCGGCTAAGAAATAGTTAAACGCTTATTCGATTTACTCAGATAGAAATCTACTTGTCTTGGCGAGCATGCGAAGCAATTGCCTTGCATGAGACACCCAAGCGATTTCGTGCTGGGGCGATTGCCGCGCTGCGCTCGTAAGGGCAATTGGCCACGCCAGCCACCCGGCCGTTGCGGGCGTAGCCGCTATTTTGCGGGCATCATGTCTGATTTTCGCCTGCGCGTTTTTGCCGCTGTGGCCCGGCACCTGAGCTTTACTAAAGCTGGGCAAGAGCTGTTTATTTCGCAGCCCGCCGTTACTAAGCACATTCGGGAGCTGGAAGCCCAGTATGGCCAGCGCCTGTTGGCGCGGCGCGGCAACCGCGTGGCCCTCACCGAAGCCGGCCGCCTGCTGCTGCTGCACGCCGAAGCCGTGGAGGCCTCGGCTCGGCAGCTCGACGAGCAGCTGCTGGGCCTGCGCGACCCCGAGGAGGCTGCTGGCCGCCTGCGCCTGGGCGCCAGCACTACCCTCAGCCAATACGTGCTACCGGGTTGGCTGCCCACCTTCCAAGCGCGCTATCCGCAGGTGCAGCTTACGCTACTCAGCGTCAACTCCGAGCGGATTGCCGAGGCCTTGCTGCGCGGCGAGCTAGACCTGGGCTTTGTGGAGGGCCGTACCAAAAGCCGCGACCTGCACTACGAGCCGCTGCTGCCCGACGAGCTGGTGGCCGTGCGCCGCGCCACGCCCGCCGGCCCGCCGCCTACCCCCCTGCCGCTGGCCAAAGCCCTGGCCTACCCCCTGGTGCTGCGCGAGCGCGGCTCGGGCACGCTGGAGGTGCTGGAAATGGCCCTGCGCGAACTCAAAGTGAAGCTCGGCGAGCTGCAAGTGGCGTTTTACCTCGATAGCACAGAGGCTATCAAGAGCTACTTAGCAGCGGCCCCGGCAGCGCTGGGCTTCGTGTCGCGGCGGGCGCTGGCGCGCGAGCTAGCGGCGGGCGTGCTCGAAGTAGTGCCCATTGCAGGCCTGCACCTACCCCGGCAGTTCGAGGCAGTATGGGTGCAAGGCCAGCCCCTGACCCGCCCCGCCCAACGGTTTCTGAGCTTCGCGCAGCAGCAGGCTAAGGCGTCGGGGTAGCAATGTGGCCCGCTTCACACGGGAAAGCGGGTTTGCACTGCCCTACCTGAACTACTTATCAAACAGCGCATTTGGATAGGTGTAGTGCGTGGGTAGCAGCGAAGCCGCACTCTGCACCGCCACGGCCCCCAGGTAGCCCGCGCCCACTACCCAGTGGTGCAGCCCTACCCCCGGCGGTGCAGTGAAAACTAACGGCTGGCTCGGCCCGAATCTCAAAACTGAAAACGCGGCAAACGGCATCGCTAGTCCCATGCCCAGCGCCTTGGCGTAGGCCTCCTTACGCGTCCAGATGGTGTAGAATAGCGGCCAATAATCGGCCGGCACAGTGGCGCGTAGCGCCGCCTGCTCGGCGGGCGCAAACAACTCCTGAATCAGCGCATCAACGTTGGCCAGCGGCGCTAGCGGCTCCACATCGACTCCGACGGGGTAGGCATTAGACACGGCCAATAGCGCCCGGCCCGGCCGGTACGACAGGTTGAAGTACAGCCCCGCGCCCGGCAGTGCGGGCTTGCCCTGGATATCGACTTCTATGCGCAAGGTGCTGGCGGCTTGACCAGTATAGTGGCTGAGCACCGCCCGCAGAAAGCCGTGCGCCCGGCCGTAGGTCTGGCGTAGGGTGGGCGTGCGCAGGCGCACCTGGCGGGCGCGTTCGGCTGCCGATAGGGTATTTTCTGCCGCCAGCCAGGGGGGTAGGGTAGCGGCCAAGTCGGCTTGCCACACGTGCAGGAACGGAGCGCTGTGCATAGCTGCGAAGTACGCAAGTAGCGGCTGCGCCGAGCCGGGCGGTGCGCAACCTTACCCGGCGCGCCCAGTATGAGCTAGCTGATATTTCTGAACTTCTCACTCCCTTTTCCACCCTTTCTCATGGCTACCAACGAGCAAGCAAATAACGAATCAAACCACCCCACCGACCCCACCCAGCTGGGCGGCGACCAGGGCCCCGCCACCACGCCGGAAGACGATTCGCGCGATATGTCGCCGATAATGGCCGACGCGGATAAGTCGCGCAACGACGGTAGCAATAGCACTTCGCAGCAAGGTTCCGACTTCAACCAGCAGCGGCAGCAGGGCGCGGGCGGCGCCGGCGACCAGTACGGTGCCACTGGCCGCGGCCAGGGCATGGGCCACGCCGAAGCTAACGGCGACGAAGACCGGGGCTACGACCAGAGTGGCTACCGTGGTGGCCTGGGCGCCAGCGGCGGCCGCGAAGACCTGAGCGACCGCAACACGGACACCAACCAAAACCCCTTTGTGGGTGGCTACGGCGGGGGAGGTGCCGACCGCCCCACCGAAGCTCAGACCAAGAATATTGGCCTAAACACGCCGAGTCCAACCGGCGATTCGAATGAGAGCCCTACCCCCTCTCAAGCCGACTAAAAATGTATGTAGATTTTACTAAAAACCCCAAAGCCGGCCGCATGACGGGCTTTGGGGTTTTTAGCTACTAAGCTAACCTAGTGCTATGCGCCGGGGATGAAGGCGCTTGGGATGCCCTGCCAGCGGGTATTGGCCGGCAGCTGCTCGCCTTTCATCAAGAGCGATAAGCTTTTGAGGGTAGCGCCGGGGCCAATAACCGAGTCGTAGAGCACCACGCTCGACGTGCCCACAGTGGCGTAGCGCCCGATGCGCAGGTTCGACATCTTCATCACACGGTCCTCGAACAAGTGCGTTTGGATGGTCGATCCGTTGTTGAGCACTGCGTGGTCGGCCACCCAAGCCAGGTCAAATTCCGTGATTTCGGTGGTGTCCATGTACACTGAGTGGCCAAAGTGGCTGCCCATGAGCTGGAAAAACCAGGTAGCGAATGGCGTGCCCAGCAACGCCGCCTGCCAGAAGGGATACACGTAACTTTCGCACAAAGAATTGACGAGCTCGTTGCGCCACACAAACGACGACCACAGCGGCTTCTCCGAAGGCCGGTAGCGGCCAACGAGCACCCACTTAAATAGTGCGGTGAGGATAGAAAAGCCAAAAATCAGCCCCACCAGCACCCCAGTGCCTACCCCCACGCTGCTCCAGAAAGGATAGTAAAGCAGGTGCAAATGGCAATAGTGATACAGCACCGCAAACGTCATGAAGGTGAACGTGAAGGGCAGCACAATCTTGAAAAGCTCGATGATTGCCCGCGCCCACACCAGCCGAGCCGGCGGCGCAAACGTGAGCTCGGGCGCAAACGCCGCCGACACTGGCCGATTGGGCAGCAAAAACGCCGGTGAGCCCACCCACGAGGTGCCATCGGGCGGCGTGTCGAGGGGCGCCGACGAGAGCGCGCCAATCAGGTTATTGGTACCTAAGATGGTGCCGCCAGCCAGCACCGCGCCATTGCCCACAAAAGTGCGTGGCCCCACCACCGTGGGCAGCACCGACACTAGCCCGTGCTGCACGCGCGGCGCGCCCACGCTCACCGAGTCGGCCAAAAACGAGCCGGGCCCCACCGTGAGGTGCTCGGCCGAAATATGATTGAGGGTCGAAACCTCGGCTCGGTGGCCGATTTTGGCGCCTAGCAGCCGCAGCCAGTAAGGCGTGTAAATAGTGGCGTAGAGCGAGCGCAGCAGCGTCAGACTTTGGGCCAATACGGCATCAGCCACCCAGTGGCGCACGTAGGCCAGGCTATAGAGCCGGATAGTGCCGTCGGCCTGGCGGCCGGCCACTAGGTGCTTGGTGCCGGCCAACACGGCTATCAAAAGCAACACGTAGAGCGCCGACAACGGAATAAGGGCCAACAGCGAAGGCTCGGGTTGCAGCGGCTCCACAAACTCGTACAAGATGGCCAGAACTGGCAGTGAGGCCACGGTGGGCACCAGCAGCATGAGCGCGATGGCCGCTAGCTGGGCCGCCAGGTAGCCCGCGCCTGGCCCAGCCACCGGCCGCAGCGGGGTGAGCGGCACCGCCCGCACGCGCTGGGCCGGCGAGCCCAGCCAGCCCTCACCGGCGGGCACTTGCCGGCCGGCTGGCAGCACCGATAAGTCGTCGAGCTCGGCGCCGTCGCCCAGGCTAGTATTGCCTTCCATAATGGCCCGCAAGCCCACGTAGGCGTCGCGCCCCACGGCGGTGGCCCCGATAATGAGGCGGTCGCGCTCGATGCGGTAACCCAGCAGCGCTGCCTCGCGGGCCACGCTGGCGCCCTCGCCGATAGCCAGCAAGTCGAAGCACAGCACGCGGGTAGTACCTAGGTACACGTTTTTGCCAATCTTAGCCCCCAGCAGGCGGTAGAAAATAGCCAGGAAAGGCGTGGCCGACAGCAGGGGGGTAGGGGCCGCCTCCACCAGTTTTTTTACCACCCAAAACCGGAAGTAGTAGAAGCCCCACAGCGGGTATTCGCCGGCCTGGAAGCGGCCGATAACCAGCCACTTCACCACCACTACCAGCAGGCAGGCCAGCGGTACGTAGCCCACCACGGCCGCCGCGCCGGCCAGCACCAGCTCGGGCCACGACCACTCGGCAATAACCGGCCGCAGGTGCAGCGTCACGTTCAGCAGCAGCACCGGCACGGTATAAAAGGCCGCGATGGCGAGCAGCTGCAAAATGGCCGTGAGCAGCCGGGTAAGGGTGCTGGCGCGCCGCAGGGGGGGAGGGGGCACCGCTTCAGAAGTCGTGGCTGCTGTGGCCGTCGCAGCGTTTGCCACAGCGGCGGCTAGCCCCTCGATGGTGCGGCGGGTGTACATCTCCTTCACCGACAAGCCCTGGAAATCGGGCTGCTGGCGCAGTTCGGAAATGATGAGTGAGGCCAGCAGCGAGTTGCCGCCGAGGTCAAAAAAGTCGTCGGTTACGGAGATGTCGGCCGTGTCGAAGCGCTTTTGCCAGGCCGCATAAATGGCGCTTTCGAGTGGGTTGCGGGGCAGCATCAGCTCGCGGGTGGGGGCTTGGTCGCCGCTCACGGGGTAGGGCAAGGCCTTGCGGTCAACCTTGCCACTAGTGAGCAGCGGAAAAGACACCAGTGGCACCAGCGCGGCGGGCAGCATGTAGGGCGCCAAGCGCTCGCGCAGGTAGGCCCGCACGGCCTTCTCGTCGAGCAGGTGGTCAGGGGCCAGAATGAGATAGGCAATGAGTTTTTTCACGCCATCAGCACCTTCCTTGAGGGCCACGGCGGCGTTGCGGATACCCGGCCATTGCAGCAGCAGGCTCTCGATTTCGGCCAACTCGACCCGGAAGCCCCGGATTTTGACCTGCGTATCGATGCGCCCCAGAAAGTCCACGTTGCCCTCGGCCTCGAAGCGCGCCAGGTCGCCGGTGCGGTACAGCCGCCCGCCGAAGCCATTTTGCAGCTCGCTGACGGTGTTGAACTTAGCGGCGCTCAGCTCGGGGCGGTTGAGGTAGCCGGCGGCCAGTGCGGGCCCGCCGATGCACAGCTCGCCGGCCCCGCCCAGCGGCACTAGCTGGCCCAGTTGGTCGAGCAGCAGCACCTCGTAGCCCGCCAGCGGCCGCCCGATGGTAAGACGCTGGCCGGGCACAAAGTCGGCGGCCGTGGCTACTACGGTGGCCTCGGTAGGGCCGTAGGTGTTCACCACCCGGCACTGGCGGCTGGCCCACTTAGCCAGCAGCTCGGGCGGGCATACCTCGCCCCCCAAAATGAGCAGCCGCAGCGTCGGAATAGCCGCCGGCAGCAGCGAGAGCAGCGTGGGCACGGTCGAAAAAATCGTGACCTGGTTCTCGGCCAGAAAGCTAGGTAGCGCGTCGGGCGCTTTCATGGTTTCTTCGGGCACCGGCACCAGCGCGGCGCCCGCGCCCCAGGCCAGCCACAGCTCTTCGAGTGAGGCATCGAAGGCCACCGAAAAGCCCTGCACCACGCGGTCTTGCGGGGTGGGCTGAAACAGCACCTGCTCGGCCCGCACCAGGTGGCAAATGCTGCGGTGCGGAATGAGCACACCCTTGGGCAGGCCCGTGGTGCCCGAGGTATAGATGACGTAGGCAATGGCATTGGGCCCACCCACCACTGGCACCAGCGTGGGGGGTAGGGCTGCCGCGGGCTGCGCCAAGTTGAGCACCAGGCCCGGCCAGGTGTCGAAGCCCGCGGGCAGCGGCCGGTTGATGAGCAAGGCCCGCGCTCCGCAGTCGCCCAAAATGAACGTAACGCGGTCGGCCGGAAACGACAAATCGAGCGGCACGTAGGCCGCACCGGCCTTGAGCACGGCCAGCATGCCCACGTATAGTTCAATAGACTTGGCCAGGTACAGCCCCACAAAGTCGCCGGCTTGCACGCCCTGGCTTTGCAGGCGGGCAGCCAGCTGGTCGGCTTCAGCGTTGAGCTGTGCGTAAGTGCGCGTGTCGCCCAGCCAGCTCAGCGCCAAGTGGTTGGGGTAGCGGCCGGCGGTTTCCTCAAATAAGTGGTGCAATTGCTGCGGGCCGCCCTCGGCCACCTGCTGCGGCACCGTGCGGAAGTCGCGCAGCAGCTGCACTTCTTCCTCGGCTAAGAAAAACACGTAGCCTACCGGCGCCTGCGAGTTGGCCCCAATCTGCTCGAACACCCGCTGCACATGGGCCGGCAGGTAGGCAGCCCCCCAGGGTCCCGGCAGCCCGCCAGTGCAGGCAAAACTGACGGCCACCGTATTATCGGCCGCAAATGCCAGAGTTACGCACCACTCGTGGTCGGCGCTCTGGGCCTCGGGCGCCGGAAACGAAATGCGCGCTCGCGTGATGGCCGCGCCCAGCTGCTCGCCCACCCCGGCCAGGCCCATCACGAGCTGGCTAGCGGCCTCAGCTGCTAGCTCGGCCAGCGTCAGCGCGTCGCTGATATTCAGAAGGATAGTGGCCGGCGGAAAGGTCGCCACGGCGTTTTCGACCCGCAGTGTGGCTTGCAGCTGGGTAGCGCTACGCTCGGCCGGCTGGCGGAAGTACACCACCGCAAAGGCAGCCAAGTAGCCGGCCAGCAGCGTTTCTTTTTGCTGAAAAGCCAGCTTAAAATCGGCGGGCCGGGTAGCAGGGGTAGGGCTTACAATGGGAGGCGTAAGGAGGTCGGTGGTCGTACTCATCGGGGAGCCAAACCGCGCCGGCAAGCGCGGCAAATAAAACAAGGTAGAAAGCAGCAGTCGGCCGCTCGAGGCAGCTTACGACCCAGGGCCCGCTGCCACCGAACTAGCCACTCAGCTACCCAAATAGCGGGCGCCAACATGAATGGTACGTGAGGGGTAGGGCCTTAAAAACGAGCACGTAAGGTCAGAACAAAGCCTACGCTAAAACGGCCCAAACGGGTGCGCAAAAAGCCGGCCGGCGCTTCCTCTCAGAAGTGCCGGCCGGCCCGGGGTTTAAGCAAGGGTAGGGAAAAGTTATTGCACGCTGAGCTGGCGGGTCAGGGCTTGGCCATTAACCACGAGGCGGCAGGTGTAGAGGCCGGGCGCCAGGCCGGCCGTGCTAAAGTCGGCGCTGTACTCGCCGGCCGGCCGGGCCTGGTTTTCAAACACGGCGGTGGCGCGGCGGCCCACGGCGTCGTACACGGCCAGGCTCACTACGGCACTCTGCTTCAGGCTATAAGGCACCGACACGCGGCCGGCGGCGGGGTTGGGGTAGGCTGGGGCCAGGGCGGCGGCGCTGGTGCTGGCCAGGCGCGTGGCCGTGACTACGGCCAGCGAGGGCCCGGTGAGGTCGTCGAAGTAATAGGTGGCGCCGTTGCTCGTGGTATTTGGGGCAATGAGCAGCGCCAGCTGGTCGATGTCGGTGGCCGTTACGGTGCCGTCGGCGCCGCCAGCGTTGGCCGTGTAGGCGAAGGTTAGGGTCTCCCAGGTGTTGGCCGTGGCGCCGGTGGTGGCGTCAAACGTGCCGCCGTAGTTGCCCTGTGGGTAGGCGTAGGGGGTAGCGGCGGCCTTGGCTTTGTTCTGCATCACCAGCTGCACCTTGGTGCCAGCGGCCGGGCTGCGAAACTTCATCGTCAGGGTTTGCGCGCCGCTCGTGAAGCTCGACACGTCGCCGAACTTACCGGTTTTGGGCGCGATGGTGATGGTAGCGTATTGCTGCGCCGCGTCACGGACGTAGCTGGCGCAAGTGGCGCTGGTGTTGCCGGTGCTGCTGCCGGGGTTGGGCGCGGCCGCTAGCGTGCCCTGCACGCCGGGATAGTCTACGAGGCGGGTGGTCTCAAAATTGTCGAGTAGCGTAGCCGTGGCGGTTGGCGCGAGGCTACCCGCTACCAGCTCTGGGCCCATTATATCGTCTAGGTAATAGGTGGTGGGCGTGGTGGTGTTGGGGGCCACCAGCATAACGAGCTGGTCCACGGTGGTGGCCGTCACAGTATTGTCAGCGCCACCGGCATTGGCCGTGTAGGTAAAGGTCAACGTCTCCCAGGTATTGGCGGCGGCCGTTGTAGTAGCGTCGAACGAGCCACCATAATTACCTTTTGGATAAACGTTTACGGCCGCTTTGACCTTGTTCTGTAAAACTAGTTGCACGGCGGTGCCAGGGCCGGGGCTGCGAAACTTCATCGATATCTTCTTGGTGCCCGCCGTGTAGGCGCTCACATCGGCCAGGTAGGCGTTGTTCGGGCCAATAACAATCACTGCATACTGCGTGGCATCGCGGTCGTACTTGCCACTGGTAGCGCTGGTGTTCACGGTGCCGCCGCCGGGGTTGGCCACGGCCGTAATGGCCCCGCTCACGTAGCTGTAGGTGACGAGCCGGGTGTTCTCAAAATTGTCGTATAGCACCTGCGCCGAGGCCGCGCGGCTGCTCAGGGTTACCAGCCCTGCGGCCAGCCAAAATTTAGTAAACGTTTTCATGCGGGTACGGGTGGGAAAAGTGGAGTGAAAAAAAAGAGGGGAGTAGGGCTACCCCTACCCCCCTCTGCTTTGGGTAACTTATTGCTTGTATTGCAAAAATTTCACGTAGTCTACCTGCATAGTTTGCGGGAAGACGGTGCTTGCGTCGGGGTTGCCGTCGAAGTCGCCACCCACGGCCAGGTTCAGAATTACGTAGAACGGGTTGTTGAAGGGGTAGGGCGCTACGTCGTTCGAGGTGAGGGTATAGTACTTGGCACCGTCCAAATAAAACTCCATCTTGTTTTGGCTGCGCACCATGCTAAAGATGTGAAAGTCAGTAGAAAAATCGCCGCCCGCCGTGCTGGGTAGGGCGTAGGAAGTGCCCTTGTACTGGTGCGTGGCCACAGTATTGCCGAAGTGCACGGTGCTAAGGTTGACGGTAGGCATGCTGCCCTTAAGCTCCATAATGTCGATTTCGCCGCAGGCCGGCCAGCTCACTTGGCTGTCGTTGGCGCCCAGCATCCAGATGGCGGGCCAAATGCCCTTGCCCTTGGGCAGCTTGGCCCGCACATCGAGCCGGCCGAAGGTGAACTCCTTCTTCCCCTTCGTGATGATGCGGCCCGAGGTGTACGAGCGCCCATTGTAGTTCTCCTTAATGGCCGTGATGTTGAGGTTGCCATTAGTCAGGGTCACGTTGTTGCGCGAGCTGGTGGTGGCTTGCAGTTCATTGTTGAACCACACATCCTTCACCTCGTAGGTCCACTTGCTGGCGTCGAGGGCAGCATCACCAAACTCGTCGCTCCACACCTGCTCGGTGTAGTCGGCGTAAGCGCGGCTCTCGGCGTTGGCGCCGGTGCTGGCCGTGCCCGTGGCCGTATCGGTCGTAATGACCGGGCCGGGCGGGTTTTGGGTGCAGCTGCCGGCCAGCAGCAGGGTAAGGCCCGCGGCCAGGCTGCGAACCAGCGGGGGAGTGAGAAAAGAAATCATGATGCGGCTAGAAAAGGGGGGTAGGAAAAGGGATGCGGACTACTTCACACGCATTTTGATGGTGAAAGTGGGGTCGGCGGATGGCCCGCCAGCGCGCAGCACCATATGCTGGTTATCAATCGAAATAATACGGTACACGCGGTCGGCTGGGGCATCGGTGACGCCGATGAAAGTACCCGCCTTGCCCAGCACAAACTGTGCGATGCCCGTGCCCGATGCTGGCCCAAAGGCAAACGTGGTATTGTCGGAGCGCGGCGCTTGGCACGAGCCGGGGCTGCCAGCTACAAAAGTTTCCCCCTTCGCATCGTATGTGAAGGTGCCAGCCGCCGTGAAGGTAAACTCGTCGTCGGCCTGGCAGGCGGGCAAGCTGCCGAGCGCGCCGCCGGGGTAGTAGCCGCTGGGGTTAGACTCGGGGCCAACCGCAATGGTCTGGGCCACCGTATTGTCGAGCACCCAAGTGCGCGACGATCCGCCCGTGAGCGCCTGCTTGGCCAGGTCGAGGACCGAAAGCTGCGGTATGAATGTGGTTACCGTGCGGGTGCCGTCGGGGTTGGTGCCCTGTAGGCGCAGGCGGGTGGCGGTGGCTTCTACGATGTCGTAGGTCTTGTTCACCACCGAGTCGGGTAGGCCGATAAATGCCTTGTTGCGCTGCAACACTATCTGCCCCAGCGCCCCATTGGGCTTATAAATAAAGTCTGAATTGCCCGATTGCGCCGCGCCGCAGGTACCGTTGGCAAAGGTGCCCGCGCCAGCGTTGTAGCTGTAGCTGAACGTATTGGCAAATGAGAACACGTCGTCGAGCTGGCAGGCGTTGAGCACGGGCGAGGTCGAGAGTATTGCACCGCTGGCCGATAGCTTCACCACCGCGCCCGGCTGGTCCGAGAGCGTCCACGAGGTAGCGCCCGTGCCGCCACAAGCCGTAAGCACGGCGTAGGCCGCGTTGCCGCAGCTGCTCGGAATCACGACCGGCATTTGGGGCGAGAAGCCGGTGCCACCGCGGCCGGCGGCCGTCAGCATCACGCGGTACGAGCCGGGCACCTTGTAGGTGTGGGTCACATTCTGGCCCGACACTAGCGGCGAGCCATCGCCAAAGTCCCACTGGTAGAGAAAAGCGTCGGTAGTCGTGTTGGTGAAGGTGGCCACCACTGGGTACTGCGTGGTGTTGAGGGCTACCGTAAAGCCGGGGGTCGGCACTGGCCCTTCCAGGGCCGTGACGCCGTCTTTGCGGCAGGCCGCCAGCGCCGTCGCGCCCGCTAGCACCAAAGTCAAGTTGCGAAAAGGAGTGAGCATGAAATTTCGGGTGGGAAGAGGGGGTAGGGACTACCTGCTAATGACAAATGATTAGTGACGAATGACTAACGCTACGTTTTTGGGCGCGAGCAATCAGCTTCGATTGACCGCCAAGTACGCGTTATTCGCCATTACTTATTCGTTAGTATTTTAATAGCCAGTATTTTGGGTTAGCTGCGGGTTGGCGTCGCGCTCGCTCTGCGGAATGGGCAGCACCACGTTGAAGGGCTTTATGCCCTTGGCTAGCAGTGCCGGATTATTCACCAGCTTATTCGAGCGCTTGAGGTCAAACCAGCGGTCGTCTTCAAACGCCAACTCGTAGCGCCGCTCCTTGATGACGGCATCCTTGAAGTTGGCCGTGTTGGCGGCGGTAAGGTCGCCCAGGCCAGCGCGCTTGCGCACGGTGTTCACGGCGGTGTAGCCCTCGGCAGTCGGACCCACGCCCTCGGCCAGAATCAGGTACATCTCGGAGAGGCGCAGCACCGGAAAGTTGAGCGGCGAATCCCACACGTTGGTGTTCACCTTGCCCACAAACCACTTCTTGCAGTTGTAGCCGTAGGGCGAGCCGGGCATCGAAGCTGGCTGGGCGGCCGTGGCGCTACCAGCGGGGTAGGCATCGCCAGGCGACCAAATGGTGACGGGCTTGCGCTTGTCGCCGGCCTCGTAGCCCTGCACAAACTCCAGCTCCGGAATGTTGAAGCCGTAGCCGCCCTGCGGCACCAGGCCCTGGCCCCGCGGCCCAAAAAACTCGTTGCCTGCAAAGCCCAGACCGTCGAAGGTGTACTGGTTGAGGCCGTTAATGTACTGCACCTCAAACAGTGATTCCTGGCCGTTCTCGTTGGCTACCTTGAAGTTGTCGGCGTAGTCGGCCCACAGGCTCTTGCCCGAGCCCGCAATGACGGCGCGGGCCTGGGTGGCGGCGCCATTCATATCGCCCTGCGTGAGGTACACCTTGGCCAGCAGGCCCTGCGCGGCCCACTTGCTGGCGCGGCCCAGGTCGGTGCCGCCGTAGCTGCCGGGCAGGTTGCCGATGGCCGCCTGCAAGTCGGCCACAATCTGCGTGTACACTTGCGCGGCCGGTGTGCGCGGCAGCTGCGCATCGCTGGGGCTAGCCGGCGGCGTCAGAATTAGCGGCACGTCGCCGAAAGCCCGCACTAGGTCGAAGTAGTATTTGGCCCGCAAGAACTGCGCCTCGCCCAGGCTGCGCTGGCGTAGGGTAGCGTTCATGTTTGCGATGCCGGGTACCTTTTGCAGCACCAGGTTGCAGGCGCCGATGCCCACGTAGCAGCCGCCCCACAGGCGGCTCACCATGGGGTTGGTGGCCGGAATGTTGTAAAAATCAAGCTGTAATTCCTCGGCGCCGTCGCCGCCACCACCGCCGCCGGTGAAGGAGTTGTCCGACATGATTTCGCCGATGCCCCAGAGCGCGTAGTTGTACTGCCCGCCTACCCCCAGCTGCGAGTAGCAAGCCGTGACGCCTTGCAGCGCGTCGGACTCGGTCTGGTAAAAGTTCTGGGTCGTAATCTGGTCAACGGGCTTCAAGCCCAGGTATTTCTTGCCGCAGCCGCCGAGCAGCGCCAGGCTCAGCAACGCGCTGGCCGTAAGTTTAGTAGAGTAGGAACGCATGGGTGGGGTAGGGAGGAATTATAAGTCTTAAGCAAAAAGAATGTCAGGCTCATCTGGCGTCCGCTTGTCAGAGCATTTCGCTCGCATCGTCGGACGGTTGCTGGTACTTCACCAGGCGAGATGCTTCGACTGCACGCAGCCTGACGTTCTTTTTGTACTAAAATCTTATTCAGTTAGAAGCCAATATTCAAGCCCGCGATGAACACGCGCGACTGCGGATACACACCGCGGTCGATGCCGTAGGCGCCGGCCTGGCTGCCGATTTCGGGGTCGAAGCCCGTGTATTTGGTCAGCGTCACCAGGTTTTGGGCCGTCACGTACACACGTAGCGTTTGGCCACCAAAGCGGCTAATGAGCGGCTTGGCGAAGTTGTAGCCCAGCGTCAGCACCTTGAGGCGCACGTAGGAGCCGTCTTCCACGAAGTAGCTGCTCACGCGCAGGTTCTGGTTGGGGTCGCCGGCCACGGCGCGCGGCACGTCGGTGCTGGTGCCAGCGCCGGTCCAGCGGCCCAGCACGCGGGTGCTGCTGTTGCCATTGCTGTAGAGGCCGCCCTCGGTATATACCCGGTTGAGGTTGTAAATCTTACCCCCTTCCGAGCCTTGCACAAAAGCCGTGAGGTCGAAGCCCTTAAAGCTCACCGTATTGTTGAGACCAAAAGTGAAGTGGGGGTTGGGGTTGCCGATAAACGCGCGGTCGAGGTCGTTCACTACGCCATCGCCGTTCATATCCCGAAACTTGATGTCGCCGGGGGCCGTGCCCGAAAATTGGTACACGCCGGCCGGCGCCTTGGCGTTCAGGGCCCGAATCTCCTCCGCGGTCTGAAATAGCCCGTCGGCCACGTAGCCGTAGAACGAGCCGATGGCCGAGCCTTGGTCGAAGCGCGAAATAGCCGTGCCCGTGCGGGTAGCGGTGCCATTGAAGGGCGTCGCCACGTTCAGGCTCTCGATGCGGTTGCGATAGGCTGAGAAGGTGATGCCCGTGGTCCAGGTTAGGCCGCCATCGGCGCTGCCCACCAGGTTGCGGGTATTCAGCGAAAACTCGATGCCCTTGTTGCGCGACGACACCGCGTTGGTCGGCACGGCCTCGTAGGTGCCCGACACCAGGGTAGGGGGTACGTTGCTGATGAGGTTGGGCGAGCGGCGGTCGAAGATATCCACCGACAGCTCCATGCGGTTGTCAAACAAACCTAGGTCCACGCCCAGGTTGGCCTGGTAGTTATTTTCCCAACGCAACAGCTCGTTGGCGCCGCGGGTAGGGGCCGCACCCTGCAGTACCGTAGCCGGCGACCCAAACGGGTAGCTGATGCCCGTGTTGATGGTGGCCAGGTAAGCAAAGCGTCCGGCATTCAGCGGGTTGCCTACTTTGCCGTAGCCGCCGCGCAGCTTGAGGTTGCTGATGGTCGGAATGTCCTTAATGAAGTTTTCTTCCGACAAGCGCCAGCCCAGCGAGCCACCCGGGAAAAAGCCGAACTGGTAGCCCGGCGCAAACTGCGACGAGCCGTCGTAGCGGGCCGTGGCCGTGAGCAGGTATTTGCCCGCAAACTCGTAGTTGACGCGGCCAAAATAGCTGGCCAGCCGGTCGGTAATCGGCTCTACGCCAATGCCGCCATTGGTAACGGGGTAGGCGGGGTTGGCGGCCGGGCCGGCATTGATGTTCTGCAGGTTGTTGCTGACGTAGCCCGAGCGGTTGGCGCTGAGGTAGGTGTACTGAAACTGCTGCGCCGACTGCCCGCCTAATACCGTGAGGGGGTGCTTTTCGGCGAAGGTGCGGTCGTAAGTCAACGTGTTCTCGATGAGATACGTCGGGTTGTAATTGCTGCTGGAGTAGGCGCCGGCTACCGAGTTGCGCGGCGAGTTGGGCCCGAGCGAGGGCGTGAAACCGTTGTTGTTATCGAAGATGAGGTCTACGCCCACGTTGGTGCGGAAGCGCAGGCCCTTGAGCGGCTCCACCTCGCCAAAGAACGAGCCGATAATGCGGTTGCGGCTGAACTTGGCGTTGGTAATCAGCGACTGCAGTACCGGGTTGGGCTCCACAAAGTTGTCGGCCGTGGCGGTGGGCTCGTAGTAGCTGCCGTTGGGGTTGAACACCGGAATGGTGGGCGGCAGCTGAATCACGTTGTTGAGCACCCCAAACTCGTCGTTGCCGGTGTTCAACTGGCGGTCTTCCTGGTGGCTCACGGCCAGGCTGTTGCCCACCTTCACGTACTTGTTGAGCTGAATGTCGCCGTTGGCCCGAATCGTAAAGCGCTCAAAATTAGAACCGTTTAGGGTGCCATCCTGCTGAAAATAGCCGGCGCTCAGGGCATAGCGTGCTTTTTCACTACCCCCGTTAGCCGAGATATTGTAGCTCTGTATGACGGCCGTGGGCCGAAATACCGCCTTTTGCCAGTCAGTGTCCACAGTAAGCGCTGACGGGTCGGCATACCTGGGGTTGATAGGCTGGCCGGCCGCCAGCAGGCTCTCGTTGTTGATAATGGCGTATTGCTGCGAGTTTAGCAAATCGAGCTTTCGCCATGCCTGCTGAATACCCCGGTAGCCATCAATCGAAATGGTCGCGTTGCCCGCCTTGCCCCGTTTAGTGGTGATAATCACCACCCCGTTGGCCGCCCGTACGCCGTAGATGGCCGTGGCCGACGCGTCCTTGAGCACGTCGATGCTCTCGATGTCGTTGGGGTTGATGGAGTTAAGCTGGTTTTCGACAGCGTTGCCGTTGGCATCGGACGTTGGCAGTGGAAAGCCATCGACCACGTACAGCGGCGAGTTGTTGCCGGCTGACGAGATACCCCGGATACGCACCGACGTGCCGCCGGCTCCGCCCGGTGCGCCGCTGTTGGCCGTCACCGTCACGCCGGCCGCGCGGCCTTGCAGCGCTTGGGTCGGGTCGGCCACGGGCTGGCTGGCAATGGCCGCGCCCGATACTGACGCGATGGAGCCCGTTACGTCAGCTCGCTCCTGCGTGCCATAGCCCACCACCACTACTTCGCCTAGGCCCTGGGCCGACTCGCGCATGGTAACCGACAGGGCGCTGGCGTTGGCGCTGGTCAGCACTACCGACTGCGCCACGAAGCCCACGAAGCTAAAAGAAAGGGTGCTGCCCTCAGGCGCATTTAGGCTAAAGGAGCCATCGGCACCGGTGGTGGTGCCCGTACTCGTGCCGCGCACCAGCACCGTAACGCCGGGTAGGCCCGTGCCGTCGGTGCCTACCACGCGGCCCACTACCGGAATAGTGGCCGCTGTATGCCGGGTAGGGTAGGCAGGAGTGCTGGTAGCAACTGGCGCTGCCAACGCAAAGCCGCCCGGAAAGCCGCAGGCTAGTAGCACTGCCGAGCGGCGGAGCAGCAGGCCCATGGGGTAGTAGTGTTTCTTCATGAAAATGGGTGGGAAAAGAAGTAGCCGCAGCCAGGATATGTCAAAGCTAGGAAGGTGTGTTTAGCAAATGCAAACCTGAAAACCGCATTTTCAGCCCTAGGAAGGCGTTTTTTGTGTTTTCCTACCCCAGCCCATTACGGTTACTGCACACGCCTTAGCAGGTAATTGTGGAACGGTAGTGCATTCAAGGCACAATTCTTCAACCCAGCCTTGCTGCTAAAAAACAACCGTTTCCAGGGGTGTATTTTCGAAAAAAGCGAATATCTACCTATGCCAGCATCCCTACCCCACCTCGCTTTCACAAAGGTTGCTGATAGCTGCCAGCGTTTGGGTGCGGGCTTAGCCTAGCTCGGCGGGCTGCACCTCTTCCGATGGTTCGGCCTCGGCGTTAGCCTCGTCGAGTAACACATGGGTCCAAGGTTCTGCCTCATCATAGTCGGGGGCCTGGCTACGGCGGTGCAGGGCAGCAAGCACTTTCTGGGCAAAGGCCCAACTGGTGGCAGGCCGCAGCTCCAGTACCCGCGCCAGCTCGGCGGGGGCGTAGCGTCCCCGGTGGGCGTGCAGCAGAAACACCGCGTACAGCGCCTTCACGATGGGAAACTTGCACTTCTGAAGCAGCGTGCCGTTAGTAGCCGACTCGACGTAGCGGCAGCGCGTGCAGCGGCGGGCGAAGGGCTCGCGGGCTTCGCAGCTTTTTTCGTGGCCGCACTTGCGGCAGTGGTAACCGTGCTGCCACTTAAGGTCGGCGAGGTAGCGCAGGCAGGCGTCTTTGTCGGGATAGAGCTGGCTGAACTCGCCAAAATCAAACTCGCGGGCTTCGAGGCGGGCCTCCTTCTGATCTTGCAGGTCGCGGCTCAGGTCGCGGTTGAGCTGCTCGATGGCCGCCGACTGCAGGGCTAGCAGGCTGTTGCGCTCCAGCAGCTCGCGGTTTTGGGTCGCGATGGTGTCGTTTTGCTGGCGTAGCTCGTTGGTGCGGCGGGCCACTAGGGCTTCCAGCTCGGTATTGAGCTGGTCTTTGAGCGCCTGGTTTTCGCGCAGCTGCTCCACTAGCTGGTCCTGGGCCTGGTGCTTTTTGCGCAGCTGCTTTAGCAACCGGTGCTGCGTATGCAGCGTGGTATCCATCAGGCTTTTTATCTTGTCAGCCAGGGCGTAGCTGAGTACCGCCACCTCCACCACAAAGGCCACGTTGAGGCTATACACCGTGTAGGCGTTGTTGTAGAATTCGAGGCCCAGCTTGCGGCTGATGAGAAAAGCAAGGCTGCCCGCCACCAGTGCCTGGGCCAGTAACAGGTAGCGCGCAGCCCGCAGCCCGCCCCGGTAGGCGCGCCAGGCCACGTAGTACAGCAGCCCGTAGGGCAGTAGGTAGAGCCAAAAGCTCAAGCCTGAATGCACCACCGCCGCATCGAGTACCAGCAGCGCGCCGCTCAGCGACACCACCCAGCGAATGGCCCGGTCGAGGGGGGGTAGGCGCACCGCCGCATCGAGAAACGAGCGGGCGTACTGCGCAAACGTGAGCAGCAGCAGCACCGGGGCCACGGCCGCAATAAAGTGGTTGGCCGCCGCGCTCCCCGGCCACAGGTACTGAAAGCCCAGGCCATCTTCCGACAAAAAAAGCAGTGCCCCGCTCAGCACATAGAGCACATAGTAGAGGTACGATTTTTCCTGCAAAAAGAAATACAGAAACAGGTTGTAGACCAGCATGATGAACAGCACCCCGTAGAAGCCGCCCAGCAGCCAGTACTGCAAACTCAGCTCGGGCAGCAGGCCCGGTCCGCTGTGCAGCATAGCCCGAAAGCTAGTGGGTGAGTCGGAGCGCAGGCGCAGGTAGTACGTCACGGGCCGCCCCTGGTGCAGCGCTAGGTCAAACAGAAAATTCTTGTAAGGCAGCGGCCGTGTTGCAAACGGGTAATTGGCCCCGGTGAGCACGCTGTCGTAGGCCAGGGCTGGCCCGCCGCCGCCGGCGCCCACTGGCCGAAATAATGTGGCCGCACCCGTGTGCGAGTCATACAGCTCGAGGTACCAGTCGGGGGCGGGCCCGGCCTCGGCGCGCACCGTAAAGCGCAGCCAGTAGGTACTGCGCAAATGCCGAATGTTGGGTGCCCGCCCGGTGCCGGCCAGCGTGGCAAAACGCCCCGCCCAGGCCGGACTGCTGACCAGGCGCAGCGGCAGTCGGCCGCTCGAGTCTTCGAGCACGCTGTAAAACTGATTTTCGAGGTACTGGGCTGGGTGGCGGTGGCTGGCCACCAGCGTGTCTTCGGGGGCAGCGCGGGCGGGTAGGGCCAGGCCCAGCGCGAGGACCAGGCTGGCCCAAGCGGCCCGGTGGCGGCCAGCCCGGCAGCCCAGCAGCAGGGGTAGTAGAAAGGCAAACAAGAGCAAAGTGCGTTTGGGTGGGAGAAAAGCGCACGCAAAAGGGGGGTAGTAAAAGTAACGAATAATGCCGGCCTGCCAACCGGCCAAAGCGGGGGGGCAGTCGGCACAATCGGCCCGGTGGTCGGCCCGAGGGTAGGGTAGGGGTGGCAGCGGCCTACTTTTGGCCTGCTTATTTCTACGGAGTTATTATGCCTGCTTTCTCGTTTCAGCGCTTTATTACCCCCATTATTCACGTGCTGGCGTGGGGGCTGCTAGCGCTCACGCTCTTGCTGTTTCAGCCCATGCAGGGGCGGGTGGTGCTGCCGCCTCAGTATTGGGTGCGGCAGGGTGTGCTGCTAGTGCTCTGGGTGAGCGCGTTTTACCTTACTACGCGGGTGAGCGTGCCGCGCCTACTACTGCGTGGGCGCACCGGCTGGTTTGGGCTGGCGCTGGCGGCTACGGTGGCGGCCATCTTGCTGCTAGGCTACTTTCTCGAAGCCAGCCTGCACCTGTCCGAGCTCATGCGCCAGGCGTTTCACGCCGCCGAGGGGATAGCGCGCCAGCGCCCCGGCCCGCCCCGGCCGCGCGGACCGCGTTTCGACTTGGTGGGCCTACTCATTACGCTGCTGGTGCTGGGCATTGCCACGGCCATCACCATGGTGCAGCACTGGCAGCAGGAAGCCCGCCTGCGCGAGCGCCTCGACCAGCAGCGCGTAGAGGCTGAGCTGAGTTTGCTCAAGGCCCAGATTAACCCGCACTTTTTCTTCAACACGCTCAACAACATCTACTCGCTCACGCTCATCGACGGCGAGCGGGCCCGCGCGGCGCTGCACCGCCTCTCGCGCATGATGCGCTACGTTCTCTACGACACGGCTTCTGGCCAGGCCCAGCTCAGCCAGGAGGTAGCCTTTGTGCAAGACTACATTACCCTGATGCAACTGCGCCTCACTGACCGCGTGCAGGTGACCTTCGAGCATCCCGAGCCGGTGCGTGAGGTGCTCATCGCGCCCATGATTTTGCTGCCTTTCGTCGAGAATGCCTTCAAGCACGGCGTGGCGGCTACCGCGCCCAGCCGCATTCATATCGGCCTGCGCCAGCCCACGCCGCAGCAGCTCGAAATCGACGTGCGCAACACGCTTTTTGCCAAGCCTAGCACCGACTTGGCTGGCTCCAACGGCATCGGCCTGGCCAATACCCAGCGCCGCCTCGACCTGCTCTACCCCGGCCGCTATACCTTGCAGGTGACCGAGAAAACCCCCGACAACGAGTTTGAAGTAAAGCTGAGCTTAACGGTTAGTTAGAGCGGTTGAAACTTGAAACCAGCAGTTGGAAACCTGGCGGACGATTGTGCTGAACCATCCTGACTCAGGCACCAGTCTAGTAGCTATTTAATCAGTAAAAAGATGTCCATTACCTGTATTGCCGTTGATGATGAGCCGCTGGCGCTGGCGCTCCTGTGCACGTTTATCGAGCAAACGCCCTTTTTGCGGCTGGTGGGCCGCTACGGCAGCGGCGTAGAAGCCCTCAAGGGCCTGCACGAGTTGACCGAGCCGGTCGATTTGGCGTTTCTTGACATTCAGATGCAGGAGCTGACCGGGCTAGAGCTGGCGCGGGTGCTGGGCCAGCAGGCCGCGCCGCCGCGTATTATTTTCACCACCGCCTTCCCGCAGTATGCCTTGGAAGGCTACAAAGTCGATGCCCTCGACTACCTGGTGAAGCCGTTTAACTACGAAGAGTTCTTGCGAGCGGCGAACAAGGGCCGCGCCTACGCCGAGCTGGCGCACGCTGGTGCCGATGCGCCGAGCCCTACCCCCCCTGCCCCCGAGGAAGAACACATTTTCCTGAAAGTGGAGTACCAACTGGTGCGCGTGGCCCTCAGCGACATTCTCTACGTGGAGGGCCTGAAGGACTACGTGAAGGTGCACCTCAAGAGCACGCCGCGCGCGCTGCTCTCGCTCATGAGCCTGCGGGCGATGGAAGAAAAACTGCCCGCCCGGCGCTTTCTGCGCATCCACCGCTCGTTTATTGTAGCCCTCGATAAGATTGAGGCCGTGCGCCGCCTCACCGTGCAAATCGGCACCGAAACTATCCCGGTGGGCGAGCAATACAAGGAGCCCTTCAGCCAGTTTTTGAGCCGCTGGAGCTAAGAATAGGGGGTAGGCTTTGTGCCCGCTTTACTTGGGCACCGAGCCGGGTACCTGCATTTCGGGGGCGCGGGGGGTAGGGCGCAGACCGCGCAGCTCCTGGTATTTTTTGAGCTGCTCGGGTGTGAGCACGGCCTCAATCTTCGTTTCGAAGTCGGCCTGCCGGGCCAGGCGAGCGGCGTGCTCGGTTTCGTCGGGCCGGTGCGTGAGGCGCTGCTTGCGCTGGGCGCGCTCTTCATCGAGCACCGTGCCAATGCGGGCTAGCTGGGCGGGGCTGAGGTGCAGCTGCTGCAGCCGGGTCGCGCGCTTGTTGTGGCCCAGCACCACTACCTCGGGCAGGGCCTGCGCCCGCACTTCAGTGCTGGCCAAGCCAGCTACCGCCAAGCCAAAAACGAATAGTAGAGTGCGCATCGCGAGAAAGTAGTGGCCTGGCAAGCAGGCCCAGCCACGAAAGTACTGGCTACAGCGGGTACCTAGCCCCCTCACAACAACGCCCCGAGCCTAGCTGGCTCGGGGCGTTGCGCTATAAATAAGGTAATGAACTAACAGAGCGGGAAGGCGGTAAATCGGTAAGCGGAATTAATTGCTGGACGCGGCCGGGCGGGCGCCGCGCTGTGGGCGCATCGCCTGGTACTTGGTGTACTGCTCGGGCGTGAGGATGGCCTTGAGCTTGGTCGAAGAAGAAAAAAGTGGCGTGAAGCTGCGTCGCCCAAGGGCCCACTCGGCTGTGCTGCCAAAGCTACCGGCCTACCCCCGGCGCCCGCCAGTACTTGTCCATCCGGCTCGCTGCGCCGACGAATTGGGGTAGTCTATCGTTTTCTTAGCCAGTGAAGAACAAATGAGGGCTTAAAATCAATTGCTTGCTGCCAAAACCCGCACCGGCCAAACCGCGTCTTTAGGCCAGCCCCGCCCTGCGCCTGCGCGCTAGCCTGCGGCGGCTATAGCCTTTTCATTCGTTTCCTTTTAACTCTATGCCTACCCCCACTTCTCTGCGCCTGGCTGGGCAGCACGCCCTCGTTACCGGGGCCAGCTCCGGCATTGGCACGGCCGTCGCCAAGTCTTTGGCCGCCAATGGCGCTTCTGTTATTGTCAACTACGGCCACGATGCCGACGGCGCCAATGCCGTAGTAAAAGAGATTACGGATGCCGGCGGCCAGGCCCTCGCCATCCAGGCCGATGTAAGCCAGGAGGCGGCAGTGCAAGACATGTTTGCGCAGGCGCTTGCGCACTTTGGGCCGCTGCACATTGTGGTGTCAAACGCGGGCCTGCAAGTCGATGCGCCGTTTGTCGACATGACCCTGGCCCAGTGGCAAAAGGTGATTGACGTGAACCTGACTGGCCAGTTTCTGGTGCTGCGCGAGGCGGCGCGCCAGTTCATCAAGCAGGGCGTGCAGGCCGATGTGAGCAAGGCGGCCGGCAAAATCATTTGCATGAGCAGCGTGCACGAAGTCATTCCGTGGGCGGGCCACGTCAACTACGCCACCAGTAAAGGCGGCATTTTGCAGCTCATGAAAAGCACGGCTCAGGAGCTGGCGCCGCACAAAATTCGGGTGAATAGCATCGGGCCGGGTGCCATCAAAACGCCCATCAACCACGACGCTTGGGCGACCCCCGAGGCCGAAGCCAAGCTGCTCAAGCTCATTCCCTACGACCGCGTGGGCGAGCCCGACGATATCGGCCAGCTCGCCGCCTGGCTTGCCTCCGACGAGGCCGACTACATCACTGGCCAAACCATCTTTATGGACGGTGGCATGACCCTGTATCCTGGCTTCGCCACGGGGGGGTAGGGGCAGCCCTCAAAGCCATTATGCACACACCTAGAACGTCATACTGAGCTGACCAAATTCTCCTTTGCTTTGTCGAGAGCAGCGAGTGAGAAGCTTTGGCCAGCTCAGTATGACGTTCTATAGTTACCTATTAGAACGGAATGAACGCCGAGCAACAACGCCTGCACGCAGCCAACACCAACCAGAAAGACTGGCGACACTACGGCCCCTACCTCTCTGAGCGCCAGTGGGGCACCGTGCGCGAGGACTATTCGGCCGGCGGCGACGCCTGGAACTACACCAACTTCGACATGGCCCGCTCCTACGCCTACCGCTGGGGCGAGGAAGGCCTGGCCGGCTTCTGCGACACGCGCCAGCTGCTGTGCCTAAGCATCGCCCTCTGGAACGAGAAAGACCCTTTTCTAAAAGAGCAGATGTTCGGCCTGAGCGGGCCGCAGGGCAACCACGGCGAGGATGTGAAGGAGCTTTACTATTTCCTGGACGCTACCCCCACCCACTCGTACCAAAAACTGCTGTACAAGTATCCGCAGGCGGCTTTCCCGTACGAGAAGCTGGTGCAGGAAAACGCCGACCGGAGCCGCAAAGAGCCCGAGTACGAGCTGCTGGACACGGGTGTTTTTGACGAAGGCCGCTACTACGACGTGTTTGTAGAAATGGCTAAGGCCGACGCCGACGACCTGCTTTTGCAATACACCATCGTGAACCGCGGGCCCGAAGCGGCTACGCTGCACGTGCTACCGCAGCTGTGGTTTCGCAATACCTGGAGCTGGGGCAGCGATGATTACCGCCCCAAGCTAACGGCCCTGGCCGACAACGCCGTGCAAGTGAGCCACCGCGAGTTAGGCGAGCTCACTTGGTACGCCGATGATCAGCCCGAGCTGTTGTTTTGTGACAACCACACCAACGTAGCGCGCATTGGCCGGCACCCCGCGGGCGAGAAGTATTACAAGGACGGCATCAATAACTACTTGGTCGAGGGCCAGGCGGCGGCCGTGAACCCCGCCCGCGCCGGTACCAAGGCCGCTGCCCACTACACGCTCACGCTGCAGCCCGGCGAAACCCGGCAGATACGCTTGCGCCTAGGCTCGGCTGGTCAAACCGCACCCTTCGCCGATTTTGAGCAAGTAGTGGCGCAACGCCAGCAGGAGGCCAACGAGTTCTACGAAGAGTTGCAGCACGAAATAACTGGCGCCGATGCCCGCTTGGTGCAGCGCCAGGCCTACGCCGGCATGCTGTGGAGCAAGCAGTTTTACGACTACGACATTCCGAAGTGGCTGGCCGGCGACCCCGCCCTACCCCCCCCGCCGGCCGAAAGAATGAGCGGGCGCAATGCCGAGTGGAAAAGCCTGACCAACTACGACATCATCTCGATGCCCGACACCTGGGAATACCCTTGGTACGCGGCCTGGGACCTGGCTTTTCACTGCCTGCCGCTGGTGCAGCTCGACCCCGAGTTTGCCAAAAACCAGCTGCGCCTGCTGTGCTACGACTGGTACATGCACCCCAACGGCCAGTTGCCGGCCTACGAGTGGCACTTCTCCGATGTGAACCCGCCGGTGCATGCCTGGGCCACGTTCCGGGTTTTCAAGATGGACCAAAAGGCCCGCGGCGACGCCGGCGACGTGGTTTTTCTAGAAACTGTATTTCACCGCCTGCTGCTCAATTTCACGTGGTGGGTAAACCAGAAGGACCGCGACGGGCGCAATATTTTCCAGGGCGGCTTTCTGGGGCTCGATAATATTGGGGTATTTGACCGCTCGGCGCCGCTGCCCTTTGGCGGCACCCTAGAGCAGGCCGACGGTACCGCGTGGGTAGCCATGTTTGCCCTCAACATGATGCGCATCGCGCTGGAATTGAGCCAGACCAACCCGGTGTATCAGGACTTGGCTTGCAAGTTTTTCGAGCATTTTCTCTACATCGCTGAGGCCATGACTAACGTGGGCAACACCGCGCTGGACTTGTGGGACAACGAGGATGAATTTTATTACGACGCCCTCAATAAGCCTGACGGCGGCCACGAGCTGCTGAAGGTGCGCTCGATGGTGGGCCTCATTCCGCTGTTTGCGGTGGAGGTGCTCGACGAAGATTTGCTGATAGGCGCGCCCATCTTCCTAGCCCGTATGAACTGGCTACTCACCAACCGCCCGCACTTGGCCAGCCTGGTGAGCCACTGGCAGGAACCGGGCAAAGGCGCCCGCCGCCTGCTGAGCTTGCTGCGTGGCCACCGCGTCAAGCGCCTGCTGTTCAGGATGCTGGATCCCGCCGAGTTCTTTTCCGACCACGGCATCCGCAGCCTGTCGAAGGTGTATCTGGATGAGCCCTACGTGTTTGAGCAAGACGGCTCGAAGTTCGTGGTCAACTACCAGCCGGCCGAATCGGAAAGCGACATGTTTGGGGGCAACTCAAACTGGCGCGGACCCATCTGGTTTCCGGTCAACTTCTTGATTGTGGAGTCGTTGCAGCGTTTTTACCACTACTACGGCGACGACTTTAAGGTGGAATGCCCCACGCACTCGGGCAACTACGTCACCATTCTGGACGTGGCCGATGAGATTTCGCAGCGCCTCAACCAACTGTTTTTGCGCGACGAGCAAACGGGCCTGCGGGCCTGCTTCGGCGACCGCGACTTGCTGCAGCACGACCCGCATTTTTGTGACTACGTGCTCTTCAACGAGTATTTCAACGGCGACACGGGCGAGGGTCTCGGTGCCAGCCACCAAACCGGCTGGACGGGCCTGGTAGCCAAGCTACTGCTGCCGCGCTACGCCATCGGAGCGCACTACGAAAGCCGCGAGGGCTCTTAGCCCACGAAAGCCGTAGCTACCGCAGAAGCGGCCGCCAGTAAGTCATTGCTCATTAGTTATTAGACACTAAAAAAATATGCCTACCCCCGCTCCCTGGCTCGATGCCACCCCTGCCATACGCGACCAAATGGTGCACTGGCCCGATAACCTCGGCGTGGCCGTGCGCCGCACCCTGAGCCAAGATCGCGGCGACGCTGCCAACGTGACCGAGCTGCACCTGAGTGCCCACACCGGCACCCACGTCGATGCCCCGCTGCACTTCACCACCGAGGCCGGCGACACTACTACCCTCGACCTAGGCCGTCTCATGGGCCCTGCCACGGTGGTGGCTATCAAAGACCCCAAAAGCATTAGCCTGGCCGAGGTGCAGCGGCTAGACATCAAGCCCAATGCGCGCTTGCTGTTTAAGACCCGTATTTCGGATAGCGAGTGGAGCACCGAGCCGTTTAAGCCCGATTTCGTGGCGCTCGATGGTGACGCGGCCCGCCACCTGCGCGATGCGGGCGTAGTGTGCGTGGGAGTCGATTACCTGTCGGTGGGTAAGGCCGATGCTCACCACGCGCTACTCGACGCCGGCATTTGCGTGATTGAGGGGCTGGCCCTGCAGCATATCGCCCCCGGCGACTACGAGCTGCTGTGCCTACCCCTCAAGATAGTGGGCAGCGACGGCGCTCCGGCGCGGGTGCTATTGCGGCCATTGTAAGGAGGCTGCTGCGGCTTCAGGCAATCAGCACGCGCCTTGCCTAAGTTGCCATTTTTCCGCTTCCCCCATGTCTGCTGCCATTCCTGCCACGCCCGGCGCGCTGAGCGCCTTTTTTCAGCTGCACGATGCCGGGCGTGCGCCCGCGCTGCTACCCATTCGTTACCAGCGGATGCAGGCCGATGCGCTGGCATTTTTTCGGGGCAGCGCGCCGCTCTACTACGCGCGCTTTGCGGGCGCGCAGGCTTTGGCCGAAGGTCCGGTGGGCTGGCTTTGCGGCGATGTGCACGTCGAGAACTTTGGCTCGTACCGGGCTGATAATCGCTTGGTTTACTTCGACCTGAACGACTTCGACGAGGCCATTCTGGGCCCCTTGCGCTGGGATTTGGGGCGCCTGCTGGTGAGCGTGCGGCTAGCCGCTGCGCGCTTTGGCTTACCCGACGCCGCCCAGCACGCGCAGACTGAGGTGGTGCTAGCTGCCTACGCCGCGGCGCTGGCTACCGGCAAGGCCTATATGCTGGAGCGGGCTACGGCGCGGGGCCTAGTGCGGCAGCTGCTCAAAAACGTGCAGCACCGCGGCCAGCGCGAACTGCTGGCCGGCCGCATCAGCCAGCGTGGCGGTTGGCATTTTCGCACCCAAAAAACGCCTGGCCTGCGCGCCCTGCCCCCCGGCGAAGCACTAGCCGTGCTACGCGCCGTTGAAAACTGGCGGTTGGCCCAGCCTAGCCCGCCCTGCGGCCCGTTGCTCGACGTGGCCGGGCGCATTGCCGGGGTAGGCAGCCTGGGCGTGCCGCGCTACGCGTTGCTAGCCAAAAGCCGCCGCCCTGGCAAGCTGCCGCGTCTGCTCGATTTGAAGCTGACGCTGCCAGCTGCGGCCGCACCGTTTGCCCCGGTGCCGCAGCCCGTGTGGCCCACCGAGGCAGCCCGCGTGGTGGGTGCGCAGGGGTTTTTGCAGGCGGTGTGCCCGGCGCTGCTACAGCCTCTGGACCTGGGCGGGCGGCCTTTTGTGCTGCGGGCGTTGCAGCCGGTAGCCGATAAGCTGGATTTTGAAAATTTCACTCAAAATGTGGCGGGCTTTCAGGCGGCGCTGCCCGATTTTGGCCACCTGCTGGCCTGGGCGCACCTGCGGGCGGCGGGCCACCGTGGCGCCGCCGGCCCCGATGCGCTGCGGGCATTCGGCCTCGAAGTAGCCAGTTGGCAAACCGACGTGCTGGACTTTGCTGCCCAGGCGCAGTCCGTAGTAGAGACTGACTATGCGGCTTTCGCGCTGGCTTGTAGCGAAGGGGCGTTGCCAACAGTCAAGCGTTAGCTAGCGGAGCTAGCTAATTTTTGCTCTTTAGACCTAGCTGTCTGGTTACGCAAGTATCTAATAGATAAGAAAGTAATCGCTTGAAAAGCGCCGCTTGAGTAGCGGCAGCTACTCGCCTGCCAACCACTGGCCCCCAGCCCCCGTTACGTGCAGCTATGAACCAACCAATCATCATCCTGATGGGCGTTTCGGCAGCGGCAAAACGACCGTGGGCGAATTGCTTTCCAAAAAAATCAACGTTCCTTTCTACGACGGCGACGACTTTCACCCGGCCGCCAACGTGGCCAAGATGGCCGCGGGCACACCCCTCACCGATGCCGACCGCGCTGGCTGGCTGGCCGACCTAGCCGGGCACATTGGCCAGTGGGAGCAGGACAAAGGCGCCATCCTGGCCTGCTCGGCCCTCAAGGAAAGCTACCGTGCCACCCTGCAAAGCGGCGCCCAAGCCCCACTGCATTGGGTGTTCTTGACCGGCGACCCCGCGCTGCTGCTCCAACGCATGAGCTCTCGCCAAGGCAGCTATATGAAAGCTAATATGCTCGACTCGCAGCTACAAACCCTCGAGGTGCCCACCTACGGCCTGCGCCTCGACGTGGCCAACCCGCCCCAGCAGCTGGTAGACGAGATTGCGGCTTCCTTACCCCTGTCACAGCCGGCAGGCTAGCCGGAATGTTTTTTAGCCAAGAAATAGGGGTAGGGGCTAAGTTTCTTGCCTACCAAAAGGTGCGGCTCACGGCCAACGTGCCGTAAAAAAATGCGCTGCCAGCGCTCAGCTCCACGGTGGGCTCGATGCTTAGGGTGTCGTGGGCCAGCACCGGCAGTTGAAAGCGGTGGCCCACGTCGAGGGTGAGCACCACATCGTGGGTGCTGCCCACAAATACGTCGGCGCTAAGGCTAGCTGTTACCAGCCCAAAAAATTGCGTGAGGCTGGCGCTGAAGTCGTTGCGCAGGCTCGTTTGCACCAGCGCACTTTCGCCGTACACGAATAGGCGCGTGTACTGCACCGTCCAGTAGGTGTCCGAATTAGTAACTGATTGCCAGCCTGCCATCAGTTCGCCGTAGTTAATGAACGGCTCTTGTAGATGAGTGTAGGCGTAGGAATGGTTGAGGTACAGCGAGCCGATAAATCCCTGGGGCGCCTGGTAAGTGAGTGTGGTACCGATGTAGCCGCGGTCGTCGGTGGCCGCGGGGGCGCGCTGCAAGTAAGTGGTGCGGCTGGCGGTGCTTAGGCCCACCGTGAGGCGGGGCAGGGGCACGGTGGCCAGCGAGTCGGGGGGTAGGGGCGCGGGGGTAGCTTCAGCCTGCTGCCTAGCCAAGAGCAGCACAGCGGCGAGGGGCCAAAACCCGAAGAAACAGCACATGCAGAGCGGCGAGGAAGGGATAAACAAAAGTGGGGAGCGGTACTAAACGAGTCAAAAGTGAGCGAATTCACACAAACCTTCCCAAAAAGGACTGATGTTTGTGACCAGCTTAAAGCCGCCAGCCAGACTGGCGCCGTCGAGGATAGTTTAGCGTTGTTGAAAAAAATACCCGTTTTTTGCGCTGGCTTGCCCCATTCCAGGGCCAGCCAGACTTTTGTGCCCCATGAAACTATTATTCTGGCGTAGTGCGCTGGCGGGCCTAGTGCTGTGGCTAGGCAGCCTGGCCCCCGCTCGCGCCCAGGGCTCGGCCCCTACCGCCCCGCTGCTGCGCAGCCTCTCGCTCACTCTCGACACGGTGCGCTACAGCCTGGGAGACAATATGTTGACCGTGGCCGGCGAGCCCCGGCTCTACTTCTACTACCACAACGACGACCAGGTAGCCGAGCTGCGCCTTGTGCCCAGCCGGGCGGGGGGTAGGGCGCCGCGCCTGCTGCCCTCGCCCGATTTTGTGCTGCAAGACTCGCTCATTGCCGGGCCGGGCGGCGAGTACCGCGGCATGCTGCACTTTCGCAACCTCACGGGCACGCCCTTCGTGCGGCTGGCGTTTGCGCCGCCTGCCGACTCGGCCGGGCAGCCCGCGCGGGCCCAGCAAATTGTGAGTTTGCTGCCCCTCACCCGTACTACGCTCGACGTGCGCCTCACCAGCCCTGAGCTGTTTATTGGCGAAGAAAAAGTGCTGGAGCTGAGCACGAATAACCTGGCCAACGTGCGCGTGCCCAACGAGTGGACCAAAAACCAGGATATCGACTATAAGCTGACGCGCGAGAAAAATGGCTTGTTTCTGCACCTCGTGCCCAATACCCTGGGGTCGCACACAATGCAGGTGCGCGCCCAAACCGAGCGGCCGCACCTCGACGGGGCTGGCCGCCTCAGCTACCAGTTGCTGCCGCTGCGCCTCGACTTCGTAGTGCGGGCCAGCCGACTGCGCTTCCTCACCGCCGACCGCAAAGACATTACCTACGACGAGAACGGACGCACGGCGGGCACCGAGCTGGTGCTCGACGATGGCCACAACTTCGACCTACGCCACACCTACCGCATCGAGGGCCAGCAGGAGGCCGGCGGTGGGCTCATTGCCGAGCTTTTTACCCGCAGCTACTTGTCTAACGACCGGGTGCTGTGCCAGTTGCGCGTGTACAACACCCACCGCCAGGCCGATGGCTACCTCTACATCAAGGACGGTGACCTGGCCAAGTACATCACCAACTTCGACATTACGCCCCGGCCGCGCATTGCCACGCTCAGCGTGCTGCACCGCGGCGGCGACTGGAGCCCAAACAACACCATTAACCCCGGCGAAACGGTGGATGTGCGCCTCGAAGGCGAGTCGCTGCTCAAGGGCCGCTACCACTTCGATGGTGCCAACATCATCCCGTCCGACTCGTCTACGCGCTCCGAAAAGGTCGTAATTTTTCGGGTGCAGGTGCCGTTGAGCAGCGTGCGCAAGCGCATCGTGGTGTTTGATGGCAATTCGCCCACCGACTTTGGCTTGAATGTGAAGGAAGCCCAGCGGCCCCACCCGCTCAACTTTGTGCAGGTGAACTACGGCAACGGCCCGCACCCTATCAACCAGCTCAACGGCCCCATTCTCTACGACAAGACGATTTCGGACGTCGTATTCAGCTTCAATAACAACGCCATTGATGAGAGCGGCAACCTCTACGGCCGCCAGTACCTGACCCTGGACGTGCGCACCGTGGACGACAAAGGCAACCTCATCGACCAGCGCACCGTGGACCAGCTAGTGGTGTGCCCCGGCGAGTCGTCGCCGCGCTACGCCTACTACCAGGGCAACGATTGCCAGGTCGGCAATTTCAGCCTCAACAGTATCCTGGGCCGCAAAACCTACGACCTTGATGCCTGGTACCGCATCATCATCACCGTGCGCGACGATGCCAAGCAGTACAGCAGCAAGGGCTACTCGCAGCAGATTGAGCTGGTGCTGCGCCGCCACCTCAACTTCGATATCAGCGTCAGCTTTCCGGCGGGCCTGCTCACCAAGTACGCCGGCCAGTCGAGCTACACCAGTTTTGGCGGCATTAGCCTGGCCACGCTGGCGCAGCTTAGCTTCTACGCCCCCGACCGCATCAACCGGCTGCGGCCCTACCGTATTGGCGCCGGCTTTGTGGCCCTCAACGCCTTCAACCTGACCAATGATGCTGGCGTGCAGCGTGACTTAGGCATTGTAGTTATTGGCTCGGTAGTGCCAGTACGCACCGGTGCGCGGCTCACGTTTCCCCTGTATTTGGGGGGCGGCTACTTGCTCACACAACGATTGCCTTTTCTGCTCTTTGGGCCGGGTATCGGCGTTACGCTGTAGGAAAGGGGTAGGGCCGGGCGGGCCCTACCCCCTTACTGAATCTCAACTTTCGTAACCTGCGAAAAACCACTGCCTTGCAGCTGGAGGTAGTAGAGGCCGGCCACTAGCCCGCCGCGCTGCCACTGGAGCCGGTGCTGGCCCGCCACGGCCAGCCCCTGACGCAGCGTGGCCACCACTTGCCCCAGCGAGTTGAGCACCCGCAATTGCACCACGGCCGCCGCCGGCAGCGTAAACTCGACCAGCGTCTCATCTTGAAACGGATTGGGACTTACCGGGTACAGCAGGGGGGTAGGGCTCACCTTTTGATGCAGCACGTAGGTGTCAATCAGCGTTTGCTTGCGCGTAAAAAACTGCATGGTGAGGCTGTCGGGGCTGGCCGTGAGCAGCATAGCACCATAGTCGCCGCTGTAAAACTTCTGGCTCGGCCCGATCAGTGGCTTCGTGCCCTTGTAGATGCTGCGGCCGCCCAGTCCGTTCACCACGTAGGGTAGGCCATCTACCAGCAGGCGCTCGTAGTCGTGGTCGTGGCCCGCCAGCACCACCGAGGCGCCCCACTCCCGAAAGGGCCACTGCATTACGGCAGTGTTGCCGTGGTAGCCCGACGAGTAGGGCGCGTGGTGCAGGTACACCACCTTCCAGCGGGCGGTGGAGGCCGCTAGCGCCGCCCGCAGCCACTGCGCCTGCTTCGAGGTGGCGCTCACGCCATCGGGCTCAGCTTCGTCACTATTCAGGGCAAACAGGTGCACGTCGCCGCGCACAAACTCGTAGTAGCGGCCGTTGCCGGGCAGCGTAAAGTAGTCACGGTACGCCTCGCCGTTGCGCGTATAGTAATCGTGGTTGCCTAGTGACGGGAAAAACCGGGCACTGAACGTGTGTGGTCCGTAGCGGCCCTTGTAATTGTAGATGTACTCGTGAAAATACTGGCCAATGTTCTGGTCAATAGTCGTGGAGTCGCCTACATCGTAGTTATTGTCGCCCAGCGTAACAATAAAATCGGGGTTCCAGCTTTTCATTAAGGCCGCCACGTCGCGCTCGGCTGGCCCCGCAAACCCGTAATCGCCGATAGCAGCAAACCGCTGAGCAGCAGCAGTACTAGTAAGCGCACATAGCCAAAGAAGCCCTAGCAGCCCTCGAATAAATGAGTAAAAAGATGATAGCATAGGCACGGATAAAAGAGCAGCAGCTGAATGTGAGTAAAATATGAAGAAATGTTGTAGGCCTTACGATCCTTCGAAGCTACGAGTCAGAGTACATTTTTAAAAGCCGCTGGATGCGCTACGTAGAAATTAATTTTTTGGATGGTATCCCATTGATATCCAAAATGTTTTTCGGCCTGATTAATCAATTTTGAAATATGTGAAGAGCTGATAAATAAGTTTAGTACAAATATTGCAGAAGCGCTCGAGTCTATATACTTACTCAAATATCTGTTCATCTGCTTTGTATGAAACAAATTTTTACGCAATCCTTTTCTAAGAAAGCCGTTTTCGTGCTATCCTGTTTATTCGCTGTTTCCAAGGCGAGTGCACAAGGAATAGTCACAATTAAACCAGAATTTTTTCATGTGGATGCAAGCAAGGGGCTCATCCTCATCAACACGCCCAGCCCGCAGCTACTCACCCAAAATGAAGCTCTGAAAGTACTGGTATCGGGGGCACACCAGTATACCCTGGCCGAGCCGGTGGTGAGCGTCGATACTCGCCAGGCCTACCGGGTAACTGAAGGGAGCAGCACCTATACCGCTTACTTCACCCAGATTCCAGTGCTGCAGATTTCGACGAGGCACCAGATTGTGGATACGCCGAGCCGATACGCCAACTTCAGCCTAACTGATGCCAAAGGCACGACCGTGCAGGCGGCCATGGGCATTGAAATACGCGGCGGCTTTTCGCAGAGCTACCCCAAAAAGTCGTACGAGCTTACCCTCTGGACCGATACCGTGGGCACCAGTGGCCGCGATATAGCGCTGCTCGGCATGCGCACCGACAACAAGTGGAACCTGCAGGCACTCTACAACGACCCGCTGCGCGCACGCATTAAAGCAGCCAATGAGCTGTGGCAGGATATGAACCAGGTGTATTACAAAGACCTGGAGCCGAGCGCTAAGAGCGGTATTTCGCTGGTGTACACGGAAGTATTTCTCAACGACAAGTACCAGGGTATTTATGCACTGACGGAGCGGGTAGACCGCAAGCAACTGAAGCTCAAGAAGTACACGACCAAAATAATGGGTGAGCTTTATAAGGGTGTAGATTGGGACGGCGCCACCACGTTCACCGCCGTGTCGGGCATCGACAACAGCAGCGCCACCTGGAGCGGCTTTGAGTACAAGGAGCCTTCGGAGCAAACTGAGTGGCAGACGCTGCACGACTTCGTCGATTTCGTGGTCAACAGTTCCGACGCCACATTTTATAGCCAATACAAAACGCGCTTTAAGCTCGAGAATGCGGTCGATTACTTCATCTTCCTGAATCTGATGCGCGCCACGGACAATACGGGCAAAAACATCTACATAGCCAAGTACAAGCCCAACGAGCCGTACTTCTACGTGCCCTGGGACCTGGACGGCGTGCTGGGCAACGACTGGGCGGGCCAGCACAATACTACTACCAACGACATCCTGACCAACGGCCTGTACAAGCGCCTAATGAAAGACACTCCGGATTCCGAGTTTCGCGGGGCGCTGGCAGCCCGCTGGTTGGCGTTGCGGGCCACGGTGCTCACCAAGGAAGCCATCTTGACTAAGCTAAAAACCAACAACGACTACCTACTGGCCAACAATACCTACGAGCGTGAGCACCTGGCCTGGCCGGCCTACCAGTACAATCCGGCCGAAGAAACCTATCCCGCCACTTGGCTAACCAGCCGCCTGGCTTACCTCGACGCGGCCTTCAAGCCGGTCACCAACGGGGTGCTGGGCACCCAGGGCCCTGCCCAGGCGGTGGCCCTACAGCTCTACCCCAACCCCGCGAGCGGTAGCATAAGCGTAGAATTCGGGACGGGTCCGTACCAGCTTTCTGTGCAGAATATGAACGGTAAAACCTTGTTGCAAACCAGCATAGCCAGCGGCCGCAGCCAGGTGGCCATTCAGTCGCTGCCCGCCGGTATGTACATGGTGCGCGTAAAGAGTGCGACCAGCACAGCGGTGCAAAAGCTGGTGGTGAACTAACCAACTAAACCAGGCAGTGGCCCCAAAAAAGATTGGTGCTCAGCCGGGGGGTAGGCCTACCCCCCGGCTGAGCACCAATCTTTTTTGGGGCGAGTAAGCTTACCAGCGCCAGCCTACCAGCGCGCCGGCGTAGTAGTTGCGGCCCGGCGCGGGCTGGAAGTAGCGCGCCCCAAAGGCGTTGAGGTCGTTGCCCAGGCTATAGCGCCGGTCGCCGGCGTTCTCTACCCCCCCGTACACATCCAAGTTTAAGCGGCCGGCCAGCGTGCGCCGCCAGCCGGCGCGGCTGCCAAAAACCCAGTAGCTGGCGGCGTAGTCGGTGTTAGCATCGTTGAGGGGCAGCGTAGACTGGTGGCTGGCGGTAGGGCTGAGGTAGAAGCCCAGCGCCTGGCTGAAATCGAGGCCCGCGCTGAGCGTGTGCGGCGCGGTGCCCGTGAGCTGGTTGCCGCCGTACTGCTGCCCCGTGGCCGACTCGTAGCTGCCGAAGCGGAAGCGGTTGTAAGCGTAGCTGCCCCAGGCGCGCAGGCCCGCCGCCGGGCTAGCTGCCTCGGCTGGCGCGGCGGGCTGCCATAGCCAGCCGCTGGCCGCCACCTCAGCGCCGCGCTGGTGGGTGTCGCCGGTATTGGCAAAGAGCTGGATGCCCTGCGCATTGGAGCGCGAAACAATGGTGTTTTTCAATTCAAAATCAAACAGCGCCACGTCGAACACCAGCCGGCCGCCTAGCAGCGTGCCGCGGCTGCCCACTTCGTAGCTGGTGCCGCGCTCGGCCTGCAAATCGCGGCTGATGGTGCCATCGGAGGGCCGTAGCTCGGCCTCGGTGGGCGGCGAAAAGCCAGTGCTTACACTAGCGTAAGCTGAAATCTGGGGCGTTATTTCCTTGAGTAAGGCTAGCCGCGGCGATATCTGGGGCTGAAAATCGCGCGCCACGCCGTAGCCCGTGGGGTTAGCAGCGGCCGATGAGATGCGGGCAATCTGGTAGCGCAGGCGGTTGTAGCTGGCCCCGGCCGTAAGCAAAAAGCCGGCGGGCAACTCATAGTCAGCCTGCGCAAATACGAACCCAGTGCGGGTCGTTATCTCATCGTCGTAGCGCAGCGTGGTGGGTGCACCGCCCACATTGAGGTAGCTGCGCGAATCGGTAAACGACGCCTGAAACTCGCCGCCGCCCTGCACCCGCAGCGTGCGCCCGGCCAGCAACCCCCGGTAGTTGAGCGCCACGCGCCCGCCGCCGCCCAGAATGGCATCGCGCTCCCAGTCAACCAAATAAGGCGTTTGAACATTGGTGCTGCGGCCGTAAAGCGTAGCCACCGTGCGCCATTTATCCGAAAACCGGTACTCGTGCGTGAGCCCCAGCAAACCAGTTTGGGAGGCGTAGCTGGCCCGCTGGGCCACTGTGCCAGCGGCCGCCGCCGTGCCCGGCCGCGCCTGGCGCGGGTTCTGCTCGTACTGCGCACGGGTGAGGCCGCCCGGCAGCTGGTAGTAGAGGTCGGTGTAGAGCGCATGCACGGCCAGCGTCTGCCGGTCGGAGGGCGAAGTCTGGCCATCGAGCGCAAACACGTCGCGGCGCAGCGCGCTCTGCTCGCGGTAGCCGTGCAGCTGCTGGTGCGCATACTGGGCGTGCCAGTAGTCGCCGTTGGCTTTGCTGGCCTCGGCCGAGGCCGTGAAGCGCCGCAGCCCATACGAGCCCACCGAATAGCCCACCTGCGCCTGGCCCTGGTTAGCTGCCCCCGAGGGGGTAGGGCGCCGATTTTCGAGGCGCACCACGCCGCCCGTGCCGGCCCCGTACACGCTGCCCGCTGGCCCCTTCAGCACCTCGATACGGCCGAGCTGCGCGGGGTCCAGAATGTTGAGCGGGCTCGTGCCATTAGCCTCCGTAAAGGGAATATCAAAGTAATACATCTTCACATTGCGCACCCCAAAGGGCGACCGCAACGTGCTGCCCCGCACGCTGATGCGGTAGCTGCCAGTGGCGCGCTCCTCCAGCCGCACGCCCGGCAGCGTGTTCACCGCCGAGGCCAGCGAGTTCTCATTAAACCGCCCGATAATCGTGTTATCGACGACGCCCACCGCGGCGGCCGTGCGGCGCAGCGGCAGCCGCTGGCCATAGCCCACCACCGTGGCGCCGGGCAGGGCGCGGGCATTTAGCGTATCAAGGGGGGTAGGGGCCTGCTGGGCCGCCAGGCGCAAGGCCGGCAGGCTCAGTCCGGCCAGCAATAAGTAGCGAAGCGGCATATAAGCAAAAGAAAGTTTGCTGCCCAAACGGCCTAGCGGGGCATATGTTCGGCCGCCAGCCAAAGGAAAGCTTACCAAGCTCCTGCATTACGCTCAGTTTTTGCCCAGAATTGGCCAATAATTTTACGCGTTGCCTATAGCTGTTATGCCATTTGTTACTAAAAAATTAGCCGGATTATTGGCACTCACGGTCCTCGCGGCCGTGCCTCGGTTGGCCCAGGCCCAAGCCGGCGCCGTACGTGGCACGCTGCTCGATGCGGCTACTGGCCAGCCTATTCCCTTTGCCTCAGTGGTGTTGCTGCACCTGCCAGACTCCACGGCCATGGCCGATGCTCAAACGACGGAGGCCGGTGCCTTTGCCCTCGAAAAGTTGCGGCTCGGTACCTACGTGCTGCGCGCCAACGTGCTGGGCTACCGGCCCGGACGGCGCGCGCTCACCCTTAGCGAGGCCACGCCAGTGGCGCAGCTGGGTCAACTGCGGCTGCGTCCGGCCGCCACCCAGCTCACCGAAGTAGTGGTGCAGGGCGAGCGCCCGCCCGTGACGGCCAACCTCGACAAGCGCGTGGTAAACGTGGCCAAGGACCTCACCGCCGTGGGCGGCACCGCCACCGACGTGCTCCAGAATGTGCCCTCGGTGAGCGTAGACCAAACCGGCGCGGTGAGTCTACGCGGCAACCCCAGCGTAACCATTTTCATTGATGGTAAGCCCAGCGGGGCGGCCGGCGGGGGCGGCGCCACCAGCCTCGACCAGATTCCGGCCAGCAGCATCGACCGCATCGAGGTGATTACGAATCCGTCGGCTCGCTACGACGCGGCCGGCTCGGGCGGCATCATCAACATCATTCTCAAGAAAAATCAGCGCGACGGCCTCAACGGTGTGGCCGCCGCCGGCGTGGGCACCCGCAACAAGTACAACACCTCGCTCACGCTCAACTACCGCCACGGTAAGCTGAATGCGTTTGGCTCCTACGACTTCCGGCACGACCAGCGCTTCACCACTGGCAGCCTCGACCAGACTACTACTGCGCCGGTACGCGACCCTGCCACCGGCCTGCCTACTACGCTGGCGCACAGCCTCTACCTACGCCAAGACCGCAGCGGCCAAACCTACCAGACCTCGCACGCCGTGCGCCTGGGCCTCGAATATAGCCTGCCCGCCGACCAAACGCTGAGCCTGGCCGTGCAGCCGCGCTTCAACCAAAGCACTGCCGACGAGGCGCTGCGCTCGCGCCAGCAAGACCTGACCCTCGGCCAGCCCGTGTACGTGGGTAGCACCGACCGCCAGAATGCGACCACTGGCCACAACCATTCGGCTGATTTCACGCTTGACTACCGCCGCGTATGGCCCGCTAGCCCCGGCCGCGAACTCACGGCCGGGGCCGTGTACACGCCCTTGCGCAGCGATAATGCCATCACGTCCAACTTGGTGTATGTGGGTGATAATGTGCGGGCTGTGCAGCAGCAAACCTTTCACAACCGCCTCGACCAGGGCGCGGCGCAGGTCGATTTTACGCAGCCGCTGGGCGAAAAAGGGCGCCTCGAAACCGGGGCTAAAAGCACTTGGCGGCGCTACAACAATCAGTACGACTTCGTTAGTACCCAGCCGGTTTTATACCAACAGTCTGTTTTTATGTACCAAGAGTACATACAGGCGGCCTACGCTAACCTGGGCGGTGAGCGCGGCAAGTGGCACTACCAGGGCGGCTTGCGCTTGGAACAGACCAATACGCATGGGCTGCAAGTTATAACCGGGGAGGAGTTTCGGCGCAGCTACCTGAATTTATTTCCCAGCGCCACGCTGGCCCGCGAACTGCCGCACGAGCATCGCGCCCAGCTCGGCTACTCGCGCCGGGTGCAGCGCCCCGACCAGGGTGAGCTGAACCCATTCGCTGACCGTTCCGACCCGCTCAATCTCAGCGCTGGCAACCCTAGCCTGCTGCCCGAGTACATCGACCTCGTGGAGCTGGGCCACCAGAAGTCATTTGACAATAAGGCTACGCTGGCTACTACCGTTTTTTACAGCGTCGAGAGTCAGACTATCAAGCCCTTCCGTCAGATTATTACCGACCCACTCACCGGCAACCAAGTCACGAGCACTAGCCGCATCAACTTGGGTGACGAAATCAACTACGGCCTCGAAGTGGTGGGCTCCTTACCCCTGGCTTCGTTTTGGAAGGTCAATGGCACGGCTTCGGCCTTTCGGCGCATCATTCAGGGCAGCGTGGCCAATAGCGATATTACCAACGCCAACTTCGTGTACACCAGCCGAATCAACACGACGATAACACCGCTCAAAAAGCTCGATGTGCAGGTGTCGCTCAACTACCGCTCGCCGGTGGTTACGGCTCAGGGCCGCCGCCAAACGTCGTTCAATGTCGATGCTGCCGCCAAGTACACCTGCCTACCCCAAGACCGGGGTAGCATCACGCTACGCGTGTCGGATGTATTCAATACACTGCGTTTTAACTTCAATGCCTACGGCAACGGCCTCGACGCCGTGAGCTACAACAAGCGCGAGTCGCGGGTCGGGTTTTTGAGTTTCAGCTACCGCTTCGGCCGCGATGGTGAGGCCGCCAAGCCCCGTCGCAAGGAAGAGCAGGATGGCGGTGGGTTTGAGTAGGAAAGGGGGGTAGGGGCTGGCGATTCATGTGGTATTCAGGCGGCCTGTTTTGCTTTGCGAGCTGACTGTACACTGCTCGCTACTAGCCCCTTAGTCATGACTGCTCTGGCCCTGTTGCTCGCGCTGGCTGCTCCTCCGAAGTTAGCCCTCGATACTACTTTTTACGACAGCAACTGGCGGCACGTGGGCCGAACCAACGCCGTGTACTACGGCTGGGTGACACCGCTCGACTCGGGCCGCTGCCGCATCCAGGACTTCTACCGCGGCGGCGAGCGGCAAATGGAAGGCAGCGGCTGGCTGGGCCCGCCCACGGTGAAGGACGGACCGGTGACGTATTACTTCCGCTCGGGGCCCAGGAGCACCACCGGGCAGTTTGCCAACGGCAAGCGCGAAGGCGTGTGGCAATACTGGAACGAGGATGGTGGCCTGCGCCAAAAGATAACGTGGCACGCTGGCAGCAAGGTCCTTGCTACCTATGTCTCTACGGCAACCGCCGACGACAACGTGCCGCAGCTGGTGGAGCAGATGCCCGAGTTCCTGGGTCCGCTGCTCTTTGCGCAGTACCTCGGGGCCACCACGCGCCGGCCAGCTCAAGTGCCGCCGGGCGGTGGCAAAGTGTACGTGCAATTTGTGGTGGGGCCGCAGGGCAATATCACCAGCACCCGCATCGTCAAGGGCTTCGATCCCGCCTGCGATGCGGAGGCATTACGGGCCGTGGCTGCCCTACCCCGCTGGCAGCCAGGCCGGCAGTACGGCCAGCCCACGGCGGTGCGGTTTATCGTGCCTATCACGTTTCGTTAAGCGGTGACTGTGCGCCGCGCCTGGTTTGGGTGATCTGATATTCAGCTGCTTTAATTCTAAATAAGAGAACAGTGAAACTCGTACGCTAGCCCATAATGGTAAGTAAGTCAGCGCTGGGCAAGCTTTCTTTAGATATTTTCTAAATAAAGCTTGCCCAGCGCTGACTCGTTTTATACATTTGCTAATGTTTAGAACATGTCTAAATAAAGAATAGCCCATTGCGCAGCTGGCAGCCCCGAAAGGTTACTAGCTGGCATGAGTTGGAAGCTAAAAAGTCCGGTGCGCGTGGCTCGTACGCTAATGGGGTTGGTGTGAATAGCGCTTGTGGTGAGGCTATTCTGCGCAGGCCATGCGTGCCGGCACTGGGCTCGCTGAGTAGGGTAGGGACCCTAGCTACCGATGCCTGGTGATTCTTGTTTTTAAGCGGGCAAGCACTCACATACTCATCTACTAGACTACGTCTTATGTCACGCTGTCTTCATCACAACACGCTGGGGTGTATCGCTCAATGCCCCGGCCGGTGCTGCCTGCACCTCTACTTTGGCAACGTGGGCCTGCGCCTGCTGCCCCACGAGCTGCGCCAGCGGCGCGGCACCGTGGCCGAGCGCTGCGGCCACCACGCCCTTACTACCCTCGATGCTACTGAGCGCTGCCTGAGCCTACCCGGCCCGGTAGCCAGCCAAGTGTTTCTGTTTTCGCTGAAGGAGCTTTTCTTGCTCCACGACTTGCTGATGAGCGCTGCGCTGCTGCTGGAAGTAGACACGATTTTGGAGCGGGCCGTTAACCCGTAGGCTAAGATTCGGCGCGTCGGCCTATTCTTCTTCAGCGCCCAGTACGGCTAGTTGAGCATTGATAAGCGGGTTTTTGGGGGCCAGAAAGAACCCGGTGAGGCTAGCAAACAGGATGGGCACCGGCTGCTGAAACCCCGTGAGCGTGGCCAGCAAAATAGCCGTGCTGATGGGCGTGCGCGTGGCGCAGGCATTGAGCGCCGCCATGCAGCAAATCATGGCCAGCGGCAGGTTTTGCGCCGGAAAAACGGTGTGAATGAGCAGCCCCACAGTGGCCCCCACAAAAAACAGCGGAATGATGAAACCCCCACGCCAGCCCGAGGTCACGGTGAGGGCGATGGCCACGATTTTGGCGGCCAAAAGTCCCAATAAGAAGGCTACCGTGAAGTGCCCTTCAAGCAGCTCAGCCAATTCTTCATGGCCAAAGTAGCGCGCCAGCGGTACGTAGTAGGCCAGCACGCCGAGTAGCAGGCCCGCGCCGCCCATCTTCACATAAATCGGCACTCGCAACTGGCCAAAGCCTCGCCGCAGCTGCCGCACCGTAGCAATGAATACCCAGCCCACGGCCGCGCCCACCACACCATAGCCCACGGCGTAAAAGGCGTCGTTGAGCTGCGGCGTGCCGCCCACCGGAAAGTGCCAGGTAGGCCCAATGCCGATGTGCGTTATCAGAATGAAGATGATAAAGCTGGCGCAACTGGCCACAAAGGCCGGTATTAGGGCCTGGAAATACTCGCTTAAGTGCCGGTGGTGCAGGATTTCGAGGGCAAACAGCCCGCCACCTAGGGGCGCGCCAAACAGCGCCGTGAACCCCGCCGCCATGCCCGCAATGCTGAGCGTGCGCAGGTTTTCGCCGCGTACCCGCAGCTTTTGGGCCAGCCACGAGGCCGTGGAGCCGGTGACTTGCACCAGCGGTGCCTCGGGGCCGGCGCTGCCGCCGCTGGCAATGCAGAGCAGCGACGAGAGTACCATCGAAAGGTTGTTTTTGGGCTCTAGCCGCCCACCCCGAAAACGGATATTATTGACTAGCAAGCTCATCTCGCCGGGGTCGCCGAGGCGGTGGATGATGAGGCCCGCTAGCAGCCCGGCGCCGCCCATCAGCGGCACCACCCACCAACCCGTGACGAGCGCTGTGAGCCGCAGCAACTGCGCTAGTACTAGCCAATAAGCGCCCGCAATAATGCCGCCCACCAGCCCCACCAGCACCCACAGGAAAAAGGTGCGACTAAAAACGAACGGATTGAACTGAAGCGGTGCGGCGGCCTGCTGCCGTAGTCGAATGGCCCGCCGGCCGGTTTGGAAGCGCATGAAGTTGGGCAAAGATTACTAACCACAACCCTCGCCTGCCCCTAGGGTTGCGGCCTGCTCATGAGGAGGCTGATAATCAACCCGAAAGTATGGGAATAGTAGGGGTAGGGGCCGCGCTAGTACCGGCAGGTAGTCCAGTGTAAAAGCTGGCCGCGGAAGGGTAGGGGCTTATCGGCAAAAAAGGCGAACAGCTCCGCTGCTGTGGGGAATCCGTCGGCTTGGGCCAAGGTTAGTAGCTCGACGGGGGGTAGCAAGCGACCGTCTACACGTAGCTCAGCGGCAGTCAGCTCGATGTCTTGGATTGACTGCACCGGTTGGGGTGGCCAAAACTCGCGTTGCGTGGGCTGCCCGGCATTTACGCAAAACTGCGCTAGCTCGCCTACTTGCCAGCGCTGGCCCGCACGGATGGTGTGAACTTTGGTGCCCGCTAGGATGGCCGGCACAAATGCTTCGTTGAACCCTAAAATCATGCGCTGGCCGGGATGTGCACCGTGCCCGCCCGCTCGCGCAACGGCCGCCCCTGGCGCCCACTGTGCTGCGCCTGAATCTCGGCCACGATGGCTAGCGCAATTTCTTCCGGGGTCTCGCTGCCCAGGTCGAGGCCGATGGGACTGTGCAGCCTTTCCCGAAGCTGTGCTACCAGCTCGGTAGGAAAGGTGTCGAGCTCATCGAGCAAGCGTTGCGCCTTGAGGCGCGGCCCCAGCAAGCCGATGTAGGGCGCGGGCGAAGCCAGCAAGGTTTGCAGCGCCGCTAGGTCGTAGGCGTAGTTGTGGCTCAGCAGCACGTGGTAGGCGAGCGAGTCGGGCGTAGCGGTTTCAAGCTCGCGCACGGGCACAATGCGTACCTCGGCCGCTTCGGGAAAACGGGCGGCGGTGGCCAGGTTGGGCCGGCCATCGACCACCGTAATGTGCCAGCCCAGCGAGCCGGCTAGGTGCACCAAGGGCTGAGCATCATTGCCAGCGCCGTACACCACCAGGCGCAGCGGTGGCAGTAGCATTTCCAGTGACGCGCGTACTGGGCCGGCGTCAGTTTCGATTGTCAAAATCTGGGGCTGGCGCTGCGCCAGCGTGGCGCGGGCGGCCTCGGCTAGCGGGGCGGCCAACAGTGGCGTACCGCGTACTACCCCCATTTCGGATAGCAGTACGCGCTGACCCACCGCCGCTTTTAGGCCGCTGGCATCAGTTTCAAACACAGTGGCCAGCACAGCGGGGGTAGGGTACTGCGCAAAGCCGCGCAGCAATTCCAAGGGGTTGTCGGGGTTGGTAAAATCCAACGGCTCCAGCAAGATGCGCACTACGCCCTGGCAGCCGGGGCCTAGGCCGTGGCGCGGGTCGTCTTCGTCGCGGGTGTCGTAGGTCACGAGCGCCGGCTCGCCCTGAAAAATGGCCCGCCGGGCGCGCTGCCGGGCATCGCCTTCGAGGCAGCCACCGCTGATGGCGCCGGTCAATTCGCCGTCTTCGGTCACGAGCATGCGGGCACCGGGGCGGCGATAGGCCGAGCCCAGCACCTCCACCACGGTGGCCAGAGCGCAGGGGCGGCTGGCAGCACGGTGGTGGTCGTAGGCGAGAAACAGGCGTTGGAGTTCAGTCATTGCAGCAAAAAAAGCCAGGTAGGCAGTACGCCCGGCGGCGGGATGTGGTTATGTGAACCGCTTGGCGGGAGGCGGGGTTTCCGAGCGGGGTCTTTTAGCCGTCAGGCAGCGTGCTACGGAGCACCGCACGTGCTGCGTTAGTACTACGCAAAAGTCATTTATCCTTGCGAGCGCCGCGAAGCAACCACATCTGAGCGGCTCGTTGTGATGCGCTTGTCTCGCGGCGCGCTCGCAAGGATAAATGACTTTTGCATACGCTATAAATGTCTATCAAACAGCTTCCGTGCTAGCACCCCTCCAGCAGCGCGTACTTTGCCTTTATGAGCGCCACCGTCCCCATCTACCAGCTAAACGCGCTCGCCGAAACCGAGGAAAAACCGGCGGCTGTGTTCTTCCTCGGGCCAAATTCTACGGCGCCGCACTTGCCTATCGACTTGCCGTACCGCAGCGATTATTATAAAATCGGCATCGTCTTGCGCGGCAGCGCCCGCCTGCAAGTCAACCTCGAAACCTACGACCTAGGGCCCAATTCGCTGATGGTGCTCTCGCCCTATGTCATCAAGCAGTGGCCCTTTATGTCGGAAGACTGCGACTCGCTCAGTATCTTTTTTACCAAGGAATTTATCTCGGCGGGCGGCGGCCCGAACCTGGATGCGTTCTCGTTTTTTGAGCGCGACGCCCGCCACGTGCTCACCCTACCCCCCGCCGAAGCGGCGAGTATCACGGCCCTGCTGCGCACCATCGAGCAGAAATACGACGCGCCGCACGCCTACCGCGAGGAGATTCTGCGCAGCCTCATCCACATTCTGCTGCACGAAACCGCGCCCATCTACAGCGCACAGCATACCTCGCCGCCCACAATTCAGCCGCGCAGCCAACTCATTGCGGCTGATTTTAAGAAGCTAGTCAACACCCACTACGCCACCGAGCGTAGCCTGGCTTTCTACGCCGACAAGCTGTGCATCAGCCCCAAGCACCTCGCCGAAACCGTACGCGAAGCCACCGGCAAGCGCGCCGTAGAGTGGCTGGCCGAAGCCGTGCTGCTCGAAGCCCGCGTGCTGCTGCAAAATCCCGCCCTCACCATCGGCCAGATTGCGGACACGTTGCACTTTGCCGACCAGTCCACGTTCGGCCGGTTTTTTCGGAATAATATCGGCGTGTCGCCCGCCAGCTACCGCCAGCGGTTGTAAGGTGTAGCGCGGACTTTCAGTCCGCCAGTTGGTAGGCTGCACCTGATTCGCGGACTAAAAGTCCGCGCTACCCCCGCCCTTTGGCCCAATCTTCCCGCCCTTTCGCCCTTCCAACGCGCCCCGGCCAGCCGGAGCTTTGCACTATGAAAATCATCGTCACTGGTTCCCTCGGGAACATCAGCCAGCCGCTCGCCACCGAGCTAGTGCAGCAAGGCCACGCCGTCACGGTCATCAGCAGCCAGCCCGACCGCCGCGCCGCCATCGAAGCTATAGGGGCCACCGCCGCCATTGGCTCGTTCGAAGATGCGGACTTCTTGGCCACCACCTTCGTTGGGGCAGACGCCTTGTACGCCATGGTGGCGGGTGGCTACCGCGAGTCCGATTCGCGGGCATATTCCCAACGCATTGGCCGCCACTATGCGCAGGCCATCCAGCAAGCAGGCGTGCGGCGGGTAGTGCAACTTAGCAGCTGGGGCGCGCACCGCGACCACGGCACCGGCGGCATCCTGGGCTCGCACGATGTGGAGGAAATCTTGGCGGCGCTGCCGGGCCTAGCGCTCACGCACCTGCGCCCCACCTCCTTCTACACCAACTACTACAGCTTCGTGGGCATGATAAAAGGCGCCGGGTTCCTGGGTGCCAACTGCGCCGGCGACTACCGCGTGGCGCTGGTGCACCCCCGAGATATTGCCGCCGCGGCTGCCGAAGAGCTGACCAACTCCGCCGCCCCGGTCGGCCGCACCATCCGCTACGTAGCGAGCGGCGAGCACACCCAAGACGAAGTTGCGCAAGCCCTGGGCGCCGCCATCGGCCAGCCCGACCTGCGCTGGGTAGCCTTCACGGATGAGCAAATGCGCGCTAACCTCTTGCAAAACGGCCTGCCAGCCAGCACCGCCGCCGATATCGTGGACATCTACGCTAGCATGAACAGCGGCGCCCTAGCCGAAGACTACGAGCAACACAAGCCCGCCCTCGGTAAGGTAAAGCTGGCAGAGTTTGCCAAGGAGTTCGCGGCGGCTTTTTAAGGGGTAGGGAGGGGTAGGACGCTGGCGCCCTGCCATTCTCTGTTATTGATTCAGGAGGGGTAGGGCAGGGTGCTAGGGCATACCTTTGATTTTTACAGCTACCCGCCATGCCCCGCCCGCTCGAAGAACTCTATACCAAACTGGCACCCACTGCTGCGGACGCGCTATTGCGGCCGGAGCAGCAACGAGAGGTCGGCCATTTTAACGTGTTTAACGTGGCCGACCTGATGCTCGCCAACCGTGACCGGCCGCCCATGACGTTCGACCGACGGGCGTTCTACAAAATCAGCCTCATTCGTGGGCGCAGCCGGATAGAGTACGCCGACCAAGTAGTGGAGGTGGCAGCCGGCGCCCTGTGGTTTGCCTCCTCGCGCGTGCCCTACCGTTGGCTGCCGCACGACCGGGAGCAAACCGGTCATTTCTGCATCTTCACCGACGAGTTTTTGCAGCCTACCAAAGGACGGGTAGCCCTGGCAGAATTGCCTTTCTACCAGCCGGGTGCCTGTCCGGTGGTGCAAGTAACGGATGCTGAATTTGCCGCTATCGAAACCATTTTATGCAAGATGACGCAGGAAATCGCGTCTGACTACGCTCATAAATACGACCTGCTTCGCGCCTACCTGGTGGAGATGATTCACTACGTGCAGAAGCTCCAGCCAGCCCTAGCCGCGGCGCCTACTCACACGGCAGCGGCCCGGCTAGCGGCCCAATTTGCCGACCTGCTGGAGCGGCAGTTTCCGCTGGAATCGCCCCAGCAGCGGCTGGGCCTGCGCACCGCCACCGACTACGCCGCCCAGCTAGCCGTGCACGTCAACCACCTCAACCGGGTGCTGAAGGACACGACCGGCTACACCACCACTGCCCTCATTGGCGGCCGGGTGGCGCAGGAAGCCAAAATCCTGCTCAAGCAAACAAGCTGGACCATTTCAGAGATTGCCGATAGCCTGGGCTTTGCCGATGCGGCGCACTTCTGCAACTTCTTTAAGCGCCAAGCTAGCCTGACGCCGGGAGAATTTAGGGGGTAGGGCAATTGTTTGAATTATTCAGTAGATGGTTTGACCCGCGCAATGCGCTCGCTACCGGTCGGCCGGTCCTTTGTGGAGTACTTACGCTTCACTTTTAAAGGACTTTCACATGCGTGTTTTCGTAACCGGCGCTTCGGGCTTCATTGGCTCTGCTGTTGTTCAAGAATTACTCGGCGCGGGCCATCAGGTGCTCGGCCTAGCCCGCTCCGATGCGTCGGCGCAGGCATTGGCCGCGGCTGGTGCCCAGGTGCATCGGGGCTCGCTCACCGACTTGGCTAGCCTGCGCAGTGGCGCGGCAGCGGCCGATGGCGTTATCCATTTAGCCTTTATTCACGACTTCAGTGCGTATGCCGAGGCCGGAGCTACTGACCAGCAAGCTATTGAAACCATTGGGGAAGAGCTAGCCGGCTACGACCGCCCTTTGCTCGTCACATCGGGGCTAGCGGGCTTTGCGCTCGGCCGCCTCGCCACCGAAGAAGATAGTCCCTCCGCTATGGTGCGGCCGTCGGAGTCCACTGCTCTGGCCCTGGCAGCGCGAGGCGTGCGCGCCTCGGTGGTGCGCCTGGCAGCCTCGGTACACGACCACGGTGACTACGGCTTTGTGCCAACTCTCATCAATATTGCCCGCCAAACGGGGGTAGCCGCCTACGTGGGTGAAGGCCTAAATCGCTGGCCCGCCGTGCACCGGCTCGATGCCGCGCGCCTCTACCGGCTGGCGCTGGAGCAGGGTGCGGCCGGAGCCCGCTACCACGGCGTAGCCGATGAGGGCACTGCCATGCGCGATATCGCGGCTATCATTGGCCAGCACTTGAATTTGCCAGTCGTTTCCAAAACCCCTGAAGAGGCTGCTGACCATTTTGGCTGGATGGCCCGTTTTGTTGGCCTAGACATGCCTGCCTCCAGTGCCCTTACGCAGCAACAACTCAACTGGCACCCTAGTCACCCAAGCCTGCTGGCTGACCTGGAGCATGGTGACTATTTCAAAGGTTAAAAAGAAGAGTAGCCTCTACGGATGAGCAAATGCGGGCAGACCTTCCTCAAGACGGCCTGCCCGCCAGCACCGCCGCCGACATTGTGGATATCTACGCTAGCATGAACAGCGGCGCCCTAGCTGAGGACTACAAGCAGCACAAGCCCCTCAGTAAGGTGAAGCTGGCAGGGTTTGCCAAGGAGTTCGCGACTGTTTTTGAGCGGTAGTTGGCGAGAATCTAGGTGCGGTGCTGGCTCATTGCGTCGCGTAGCATAAGTAGCCTAGGTAGCTTTAAAGTAATAAGATGGGTAATGATGTACTTACATTAAATGTATGTACATTTGTTGCCGAGAGCAATACCGATGACTTGGTACTGCTCCCCTAAACCTACTTTAGCTTAGTCCGATGGAAGTTGGAATTGATAGTTTTGCCTCACACCTCCTCCAAAATGGGGGCGACCACCTGAGTGGCACCGAGGCCATGCGCCTATTGCTCGAACGCATTGAGCGCGCCGACCAAGTAGGGCTCGACGTATTCGGTATCGGCGAGCACCACCGGGTCGAATACCTCGACTCGGCCACGGCCGTAATTCTGGCTGCCGCCGCGGCGCGCACCAAGCGCATTAAGCTCACCAGCGCCGTCACGGTGCTGTCGGCTGCCGACCCGGTGCGCGTATTTCAAGAGTTCGCCACGCTCGATTTGATTTCGCAGGGTCGGGCCGAAATGGTGGTCGGGCGCGGTTCGTCTACCGAGGCCTTTCCACTTTTCGGCTTCAGTCTCAATGACTACGACGAGCTATTTAGCGAAAAGCTGGAGCTGCTGCTCACCATCCGCGACCAGGAAAAAGTGCGCTGGAAGGGCCAGTATCGGCCCGCGCTCACGGGCCAAGGCGTGTACCCGCGCCCAGCGCAGGCGCAGCTGCCCATCTGGCTAGGGGTAGGAGGCACGCCCGAGTCGTTTGTACGGGCCGGCACGCTAGGCCTACCCTTGATGGTGGCCATTATCGGGGGCGACACCCACCGCTTCCGGCCGCTGGTAGACCTCTACCGCGAGGCCGGGCGCCGCGCTGGGCACGCCCCCGAGCAGCTCAAAGTGGGCCTGCACTCGCTGGGCTACGTGGCCCCCACCACCGAAGAAGCCGTGGCTGACTTCGTGCCCGGCTATATCGAGACGTTTAGCAAGCGCGCCCGCGAGCGAGGCGGCAGTGGGCTCACCCGGGCGCACTTCGATGCCCAGGCCGGCCCACTCGGCGCACTGCTGGTGGGCAATCCCGAAGAAGTAGCGGCCAAGATTCTGCGGCACAGCGAGGCCCTAGGTGGCATTTCGCGCGTGACGTTTCAGATGGACGTAGCCGTGCTGCCGCACGAAAAAATCCTCCGAGCTACGGAGTTGATTGGCACGCGCATCGCACCGCTGCTGCGCTAAGTTTCGGCTCAGCGGTTTTTGAAATAGCAGAAGTTACACGATTCATAATGAGTTAAGTAGCTTTAGTATCTAGATAAACAAAAGCGCCCCGCAGCCAATTGGCTACGGGGCGCTTTTACTTTTAACCTAATCGAAATTAGAGCAGCTTGTCAATCGTCAGCGGCAGGTCGCGTACGCGCTTGCCGGTGGCGTGATACACTGCGTTGGCTACAGCAGCAGCTACGCCGAGCATGCCAATTTCACCGACGCCTTTTACACCTAGGGGGTTCACGAGGTCATCTTCCTCTTCCACGAAAACCACGTCAATCTTGTGAATGTCCGCGTTGACTGGAATGTGGTACTCGGCCAAGTTGTGGTTCATGTAGCGGCCAAACTTGTTATCGATGTTGCTTTCCTCCATCAAGGCCATGCTGATACCCCACACCGTGCCGCCAAGTACTTGGCTGCGTGCGGTTTTAGGGTTCAGAATGCGGCCGGCAGCCACAGCGTTTACCACGCGGGTTACGTGAATGGTGCCTAGGTCCTCGTCCACCTTCACTTCCACGAAAGCCGCGTTGTGCGAGTGCATCGAGTACTTCAGGTTGTTGATGGGGTTGGGCATGGCGCTCGACTCGGCTTCCAACTTGGCTTCGCCGCTGGCGGCGAGCACATCCTTAATGGCGACCGACTGGCTGATGTCCTCATTCGAGCGAATGTGGCCGTCCACAAACTGCACGTCTTCGAAGTCAACGCCAGCGAGCGGCGAGTCATCCATCTTTTGCGCTGCCTTGAGCAGCTTTTTGCCTATTTCCTGGCACACTGCCTGCACCGCCGAGCCTACCGAGGCCGCCGTCCAGGAGCCGCCTTGCACGGGGGCAGCAGGGAAGTTGGTATCGCCGAGCTGGAAGGTAACCTGCTCCAGAGGCAGCCCGAGGGTTTGGGCGGCTATCTGGGTCATAATGACGTAGGTACCCGCGCCCTGGTCGTTGGTGGCGCTGCTCACGGTCAGCTTGCCGTCGGCTGTGAGGCTGGCTTTGGCGGCTGACTTTTGCATGGAAGCATCCCAGCAGCCGGTAGCCATGCCCCAGCCTACCAGCATGTTGCCGTCGCGCATCGAGCGGGGCTCGGGGTTGCGCTGCTCCCAGCCGAAGCGGGCCGCACCTTCGTGGTAGCAGTCGATGAGGCGCTTGCTGCTGAAGGGCTTGTTTTCGGTGGGGTCCTCGTAGGTGTAATTCAGCAGGCGGAACTCCAACGGGTCTACCTTGGCCTTATACGACAATTCGTCGATAGCACTTTCGATGGCAAACGAGCCGGTAGCTGCGCCAGGGGCACGCATGTCGGCTGGCGTTTCGATGTCCAGCTTGGTCAGCTCGTAGCCAAACTTGCTGTTCTCCGTCTTGTAGAGAATGCCCGACCAGTTTACCACCGTTTCGGTTTCGTTCTCATACTGCGAGGTTTCGCCCAGGGCGTAGTGTTGCAGCGATTGCAGGTAGCCCTGGTCGTCGGCAGCCAACTTAAGGTCCTGGATGGTGTGCGGCCGGTGGCTCACCCCAAACATCTGCTGGCGCGTGAGCGATACGCGCACCGAATGCTCTAGCTCTAAAGAGGCCATTACGGCCATAAAAACCTGGTGCTGCGGGCGCAGGCCAATGCCAAAGGCACCGCCCGTGAACTTCGAAATCACCCGTGCTTCATCAGTGCTCAGCTTGAATATCTTGCTGAGGTACTGCTGCACGTTGGGCGCACCCTGGGTCTTGTCGTAGATTTTCATCTTCTTACCATCGCCCAGCCACTCGACGGTGGTAGCCATCATCTCCATCGGGTTGTGATGCTGGGCGTGGTGCTCGTACTGGCCCTCCACTTGGTGCGGCGCGGCTTTAAAAGCACCTTCCGCATCGCCCTTAGGTTTGGGAGGGGGTAGGAAGCCGGTTTTGCCTTTGGGGGCGTCGAAGCCTTTGCCGCGCGCCTTCTCTAGGTCGGTGTTGAAGCTCTCATCTACCTCATAGTCAATCTTGAGGATAGAAGCAGCGTAGCGCGCCAGCTCAAACGTTTCGGCCACGACTAGCGCTACCGGCTGCTCATTAAACATGATTTCGGGTTCGTGCAGCGGCCGGAAGGGCGAGCCGCCGGGGGCCACATCGTCCTTGTAGCTGCGGTCGAACCACGCGTAGGTTGGCACGTTCTCGTGCGAGAACACCTGCTTTACACCGGGAATGGCGAGCACTTCGGCCGCGTCAATTTTAGTGATTTTGCCCTTCGTAATGGGGCTGCTCACCACGTAGCCGTACCACAGGTCGGGCACGTTGAACTCGGCCGCGTACTTGGCCGAGCCCGATACTTTGGCCGGGCCATCGGGGCGGCTGATGGGCTTACCGACAACGTCGGAATCCAGGCGCACGGTGGGCGGAGTTGCGATAGTCTGGCTCATATAACTTACGGATTAGTATTTAAAAATGCGTCATTATCAAGGGCGTAGTCCATCTCGACGGCCTGCTTGAGGGCGCGCACAATGGCGCGGCGGCCCAGCTCAATCTTGAAGCTGTTGGAGCCGTAGCCCTTGGCCTCAGCAAACACCTTGGCCGCCACCTGGCGGAACAAGTCGGGCGAAGCTTTCTGGCCTTCCAGCATCTTCTCGGCCTCTTGGTCGCGCCACGGCTTGTGGGCCACGCCCCCTACGGCAAAGCGAGCTCTCTTAATGGTGTCGCCTTCCATCGTCAAGCCCACCGCCACGCTCACCAGCGCAAAGGCGTAGCTGGCGCGGTCGCGTAGCTTCAAGTATGTGAAGTTCTTGGCGTAGCCCTCGGCTGGCAGCTCAATGGCTGTTACCAACTCGCCAGGGTTCAGCGTGTTGTCGATTTCTGGCTTGTCGCCCGGCAGGCGGTGGAAGTCCTCAAACTTGATGGTGCGCTCGCCATCGGGGCCTTGCACCCGCACCACAGCTTCGAGGGCGGCCAGGGCCACGCACATATCGGAGGGGTGGGTAGCAATGCAGCTTTCGCTGGTGCCCAGCACGCCGCACACGCGGTTGTAGCCATTAATGGCCGAGCAGCCACTGCCGGGCTCGCGCTTGTTGCAGGGGGTAGCTAGGTCGTAGAAGTAGTAGCAGCGCGTGCGTTGCAGCAGGTTGCCGCCGTTGGTAGCCATGTTGCGCAGCTGCGGCGTGGCTCCGGCCAAGATGGTCTGGCTCAGGAGGGGGTAGCGGGCTTCTACTTCGGGATGCCAGGCGGTGTCGGCGTTGGTCGCCAAGTCACCTAGGCGCAGGCCACCGTCGGGGAGGTTCTCAATCTGGGCGAGCGGCAGGTGGCCGAGGCTGGTGAGGTGGGTAGGGCGGCTCACGTTTTCCTTCATCAGGTCGATGAGGTTGGTGCCGCCGCCCAGGTAGGCCGAGCCGTCGTGGCTGGCCTTGTCGCGCACAGCCTCGTCGATGGCCGCGGCTTGGGTAAGGGTGAAGCTATTCATAAGGAGCTGATTACTAATTGACCGAACTAGATTTGGTGGGCTGCATCGGGATGGTCACCAGCGTGCCGTTGTCGACCACAACTTGGCCATCGTGCAGCACTTCCATCACCGCCGATAGGATGTTGGTGTAAGCGCCACAGCGGCAGAGGTTGCCGCTCATCAGCTCGCGCACCTCGTCTTCGGTCTTGGCGCGGCCTTCGTTGATAAGGCCCTGCGCCGAGCAAATCTGGCCAGGCGTGCAGTAGCCGCACTGGAAAGCGTCGTGGTCTACAAACGCCTGCTGCAAGGGCGACAAGTTGTCCTCGCTGCCTAGGCCCTCTATGGTCGTAATCTGCTTGCCTTGGTACACCGTAGCCAGCGCCAAGCACGAGTTAATGCGCTTGCCATCAACTAGTACTGTGCAGGCGCCGCACTGGCCGTGATCGCAGCCTTTTTTGGTGCCGGTCATGTCCATGTACTCGCGCAGCGCGTCAAGTAGGCTGGTCCAGGGGGCAATTTGAATCGTATGGTCTTGGCCGTTGACGTTCAGCGTAACGGCCTGCGCGGGCACTACGGCCGGCGGCGTTTTGTCCAGCGGCTCTTGGATGAAGTGGAGACTCATAAGTCGATAAGTAGGAGGAAAAGAGACTCTTGGAAAGACTGGCTTCAGCCAGCTTTTTGAAGCTGCTTAAATCCTACGAATCGAAGTGGGTTTTTGATGTTTTTACTGGTTCTAAATAAGCCTCTTAACCCAGCTTTGGTCGAGGTAGAGGCTTGACTGCTAAGTGAAATTTTCGCTAGGTGGGAAGAATCACCTAGTTGTAAATTTCCTGAAAACAGCCGTTTGGCTTGACCACAATAACCCGTTATATACTAGTAAATACAGCGGGCAGTTTCATTATACCGCAGGGTGAGCCAACCCAGTTGATTTTATATGTAGGGGCCGCTCCAAATAGTGTGGGCCTGGCAGGTGAGCCCTACCTTTACGGAGCGCTCCGCTACCGGAGCCCTTATCCAGAAAGGCGGAGGGACAGGCCCTGTGATGCCTTAGCAACCAGCAGCCATGCGAAGGTGCTAATTCCTGTTTCGAAACGTGGCTTTGGCCGCTTTTCGGGAGCAGATAAGTTATAAGTAGTTTTTGCCGCCGCAGGTGGGGGTAGGGCTCTTCTGACTTGTCGGAAGGGCTTTTTTAGGCGCTTTCGGTAAGGAATACTGGGTGAGGGTGGGGTAGGCGAGGCGCGTTTTAGCGTCCACTCCAATCCTTTTTTCATGACTCGTACCGACCTCAATATTGGTCTTTTCGGCTTTGGCGTGGTAGGCCAGGGCCTGCACGCAGTGCTAGCGCGCACGCCTGGCCTGCGCGCCCGCATCGGCCGCATTGCGGTGAAGAACCGCGATAAGGCCCGCTCGCTGCCCGCCGAGCTGTTTACGTTTGATAAAAATGACTTGCTCGATGACCCCACGCTCACCGTCATCGTGGAGCTGATTGACGACGCCGACGAAGCCTACCACATTGTGAAAGCGGCCTTGCTGCGCGGCAAAGCCGTAGTAACGGCTAACAAGAAGATGCTAGCCGAGCACTTGCCCGAGCTCATTGAGATTCAAAAAACTACGGGCACGCCGTTGCTCTACGAATCGGCAGCCTGCGCGAGTTTGCCCGTTATCCGCAACCTCGAAGAATACTACGACACCGACCTGCTGGAGTCGGTAGAGGGCATTGTGAACGGCTCGACCAACTACATTCTCACGGCCATGCACCGCGATGGCCAGCCCTACGCCGAGGCCCTGGCCAAAGCCCAGGAGCTGGGCTTTGCCGAAAGCAATCCTGCCCTCGACGTAGAGGGACTCGATGCCCGCAACAAGCTAGTGCTGCTGCTGGCCCACGCCTTCGGGCTGGTGGTGGCGCCCACCGATTTGCTAGCCGTCGGCATTACCAGCATCAGCAGCTTGGCGTCGGCGTACGCCCGCGAGCAAGGCTTGATAATCAAGCTCGTGGCTGAGGCGCGGCGGCTGCCAGGCGGCGGGCTGGCGGCGGCGGTGCTGCCCACGCTGGTGCGCCCCGGCCACGAGCTAGCGCAGGTGCACGACGAGTTCAACGGCCTTATTACCCAGAGTGGTTTTGCCGACCGGCAGTTCTTTCTGGGGCGCGGGGCCGGGGCATTCCCGACGGCCTCGGCGGTACTCAGCGACCTCTCGGCGCTCACCTACGGCTACCGCTACGCCTACAAAAAGATTCACCAGAATGCCCACCTCGCCCTCACGCCCGACGCGGCCGAAGTGGAGGTGCTCGTGACATTCGATGCGGCCGGCACCGTGCCCGACAAGGCGGATTTTAGCGCTGTGCACGAGGAGCTTCGCTCGGCTCAGCGGGGTAGCTATCTCACCGGCACCATCGGGCTGGGCCAACTGGCGCGGGCGGCGTGGCTACGCACGCCCGGCGTGTGCGTAGTGCGGCTAGCAGCTCCGCTGCGTGCTGCTGTGGCGGTGCCTGCTGCCCTCGAAACCACGGTTGCCTAATGCAATCCCTTTACTTTTGAGGATGGCTCTTTCTTCTGATTCTCCCATTGGCACCGGTCTGCTGGCCTACGGCATGTCGGGCAAGCTCTTTCACGCGCCGTTCGTAGCTGCTCATCCCGGCTTTGCATTGCGAGCAGTGGTCGAGCGCCACGCGCAGCGCATGGTGGCCGACTACCCCGACATCGTCAGCTACCCCAGCGCCGAGGCGCTGCTGGCCGACCCCACCATCGAGCTGGTGGTGGTGAATACGCCCAACGATACCCACTACGAACTTGCCCGCCAGGCGCTGCTGGCCGGCAAGCACGTATTGATTGAGAAGCCCGTGGCTACGACCGTGGCCGAGTGGCACGAGCTTACGGCCCTGGCGCGCCAGCAGGGACGCCAGGTGCTAGGCTACCAAAACCGCCGCTGGGATACCGACTTCGGCGCCGTGCGCCGGGTGGTGGAAAGCGGCCAGCTGGGCCAGCTCATCGAGGTGCATTTGCGTTTCGACCGCTTTCGTCCGGCCTTGCATTCCAAGGTATTTAAGGAAGATGGCCGCCCCGGCTCGGGGGTGCTCTACGACCTGGGACCGCACTTGCTCGACCAAGCCATCGCGCTGTTTGGCCAGCCGTTATCGTTTCAAAAGACTGTGGGTCGCTACCGCGCCGACTCGCAGGTGGATGACTTTTTTACCATTCAGCTGCGCTACCCGCAGGGCTTGCACGTGTGGGTAACGTCGAGCCTGCTCGTGGCTGACCCCGGCCCGGCTTTCATCTTGCACGGCACGCATGGCAGCTACAAAAAGGACCGCACCGACCCCCAAGAGGCGCAGCTGCTAGCCAGTACCAAACCTACCGACCCAGCCTACGGCCGCGAGCAGCCCGGCCAGGAAGGGCACTTGACGCTAGCCGACCCCGCCAGCCCCAGCCAGACGGGCCCACCCACGCCCGACGAGGCTGCGCCGGCCAACTACCTGGGGCTGTTTGAGGCAGTGTACCAGGCCATTCGCCACGGGCAGCCCTACCCCATCCGAGAAGAAGAACTTGCTTGGCAGCTGGAGATTTTGAACGCCGAGCCTGTGCGCTAACTGGCTAGCTATCGAGCAGGTCGGCGTACTCTTGCTGGTGCTGCTGCACGTAGCCGGCCATGAACTCGCAGCTCGTGCGCACGCGCAAGTGCTGCTGGCGGGCGTAGGCTAGGGCAGTTTTTGCCAGAGCTTCGGCAATACCCTGGCCCCGCTCGGCCTCGGGCACAAACGTGTGGACAAAATCAATGACGCCTGCCGCGGGCAGCGGGTAAGCTAGCTCGGCCTGCTGGTTGCTAGTGCCAGCGGTAAACTCTTGGTTAGCAGTGTTGTGTTGGATAGGAGAAGCCATGAAAGAGAATAATGAAAAGAAGGTAAAGAGAACCCATGTACGAGGGTAGCACAAAAAATGGCCGCCCAAAAATTCCGAATCAGCAACGCGAACCCGGAAACCACAGTAAACACCGTGTCGGGTTTGGCCCGGCCACACGACGACTCTTTTCTTTCCCTCCCATGAGCACTTCTTCTGATAACCAGCCGCTCCCCGATGGCCAGCGCGAACGCGCCGCTACCGCTCACCTCAACCCCAACGACCCAGCTCACGAAGCATCGAGCACGCCTGCTTACGGTGACTTTGGCAAGCCTGAAAATGCGGCGAGCCAGCAGCCCACGGCTGGCCGCGATGGCTCAAACGATAACCCCGATGAGTTCAGCGAACTGCGCAAGCCTGAGGATGCCCAGCAGGCACCCGCTAACCCCGCTGACCAGCGCGGCCACGTAACCCAAAACCAAGATCCTAATGCTGTGCGCGCCGTGCAGAACGCCGAAACCGACGAACAGCGCGCCGCATGGTCGGATGACGACCCACGCTACGCTGGTGGCAAGCCCAAGGCAACCTGGGCCGAAGAAAACGCAAAAGAACACGATAACAACTAGCTCCTATGGCCTCTATTCCGCAATCCGCTCCCGGCAACGACCTAAACGGTAAAGCCACCGACGCAAAAACCAATGAGTCGGCTAACGCCCGCACCGCCACTGAAAAGGAGTCGGACAGCTTTCTCGACCGTGAAACGGCCGGTCAGGTATTTGATGACAATAGTGGCCAGCAAATGTCTGATATGATGGACGATTCACTGCGCTCGGACTCGCAGGCCCCCATGGGCTCGGCGCCCGCTTCGGCTGAAAACGTACCCGACGAGCTTTCAAACCCTAGCGAAGCCAATTTTACGCTTCCCGAAATGCAGCACCAGGGCAAAAACCTGACTGCTGAAGGTGACGGTGAATAGCCGTTAAAAATACATTACAAAAGAGCCCGCGGCCAATTGACTGCGGGCTCTTTTGTGCATTTTGGTTTTGGCCGGCATCGGTGGGGTAGGGCAGCACTAGTTGCCCGCTTGTAGCTATGCTGGTTCCGCGCCGGGTGCGTCGTCGTTTGCTGTTGCCACCGGGTTGGGTAGCACTGGGGTTTCTGTTGCTGCTGGGTTGCCAAGCGTTGCGGCCGTGGGCGAGGCAGCTAAAGCAATGGAACGTAATACAACTCACAATGCCACCTCTAAAAGCTGACACTAGCTATGTGCATTTTCTAAAAGAGCATTCGGTAGGTATTCCGGGAGAAGAATATAATCCTCTCACCACTGCTTGGTCTACGAGCGCAGCAATTGCTCTGCGGAAGATGCGACCGTGGCATGACACTGAGTTCAGAGGCAGTAATTTACTTGATTTCCTGAATGCAAATGCGACTGAATCCGCAATCAGAAAAATTATCGCCGATACCAGCCACGCTGGTGGCGTACGCATACAATTCTTGCCTGGAGCTACCTATGCGAACCTTATGAAAGATGTTAAATATTATGGATTACACTAATCAGAAAAAGTATTGGTTAGATGTTCGGCACGAGCCTACTACGCTTTATGCAATTACTGAAAAGCAAATACCCCGAAAGCACGCTGTGAATCCTATATCTCTCGGATGTTGTACCTGCGGGCCTTATTTGTTGAAAGCTGTTGACAAAGAGCGATTTTGGGTAAAAGCTCAAGGCTTGTGGCAGCTGCCCTGGCGCTCGTCAAGCCTGCTATTAGCTGTGATAAGCAGCTTAAGTTTGTGGCAGCTGTTCCGATACAGTTTCAGCCGCTACTTCTAGGTTCACCAATCTTGCCTGCCCTACCCCCCGATTTGCGCCGCGCCTTGCTCGAACTTCCGCAGCGGGAAAAAGACCAACTGCTAGCTCGCCTTGTGGCTCAGGATGCGGTGCTGACTGAACAGCTTGCCTACCGCCTGCTCGAAGGCCCCGACGCTCTGGAGGTGCGCCGCGCTACCCTGCGCCAGCAAGTAGACGACCCCGTGCGCGGCTACCACCAAACGCCTAACGACCTGCTCGTTATTCTGCGGCAGTTGCAGGCGCGGCTGGCCTACCACGCCCGCATCACGGAAGATGCTTTTGGGGAAGTGGAGCTAAGCCTGCGGCTGCTAGCCAACGTGTTTCAGCACCAGCCGGTGCTGGTGGCGCGGCTGCACGGCCCCACGCAGCCACTGCTGCAACACCTGGTGCGCCGCACCCAAGAAGTCCTAAAGCAAGCTGCCAAGCTGCATCCCGACTACCACCTGGAGCTAGCCGAAACGACCAACGCTGTGCTGGCGGGCCTGTTTGCCTGCGGGGCCGCACCCCTGGCGCGTGAGGCGGGCCTGCCCGCTAACGTGGCGTGGGGGTAGCGCTTGGCGCACTAATCCCTACCCCTACTAGGGTGCCGAAGTAACGGTAAGGGTATTAATTCAAGGAAATACTTCACCCTGCAAAGTTCGAAAAGTAGTAAATTGATAGAACTACCAAACTTGCTGAAAATGCGGCCTGAAGCAGCAAAATCCAGCCGCATTTTTCGTGAGTAAACTGCCGAGGCGATTTACCTTTACCAAGAATTACGCAGTACGCAATTATTTATGAAACTACTCTATACCTTGCTGTGGCTGGGCGCCTTAGTTGGCCTAACGCCGGTGCTGGCCGCGCCACCCACCATACCGGGCCGGCTGGTGCTGAAGCTGCGAGCTAGTGCTGGCCCGCCTGCTGCCGACCTGCCCGCGCTGCAAGGGGCGTTGCGGGCCCTGCACGCCACAAGCATAGCCCAAAAGTTTCCGACCAGCCAGGCACCCAACCCTGAGCAAGAAGGCAGTGTGGATTTGCGGCGCGTGTTTGAAGTGCAGGTGCCGGCCACGCTGCCGCTGGTAAAGGCGCGAACACTGCTGCTGGCCACGGGGGTAGTAGAGTACGTAGAGCCGCTCTACATCCGCGAGTCGCTGTACATGCCCAATGACCCGCTGGCCGACTCCGTTACCGGCAATCAGTACCACCTGCGCCTGACTCACGCCTATAGCGCCTGGGACTTTACCAAGGGCGACACGAGCGTGGTGATTGGGATAACGGATACGGGCATTCGCTACAGCCATGAGGACCTGCGCCGCCAGGTAAAGTACAACTACGCCGACCCCATAAACGGCCTTGATGATGATGGCGACGGCTACATCGATAATTTCCACGGGTGGGACTTGGCCAACAACAACAACGACCCGCTTTACAACGACATCACCACCCACGGCACGAGCGTGGCGGGCTTAGCCGCAGCCCAGGCTGATAATGCCGTAGGCATGGCGGGGGTAGGGATGCGGTGTAAGTTCTTGCCCTTGCAGGTGTTTGCGGGCACGAGCACGGGTGCGTTTGCGGGCTACGAGGCCATTGTGTACGCCGCCGACCACGGCTGCCGGGTCATCAATATGTCGTGGGGTGGGGCAGGGGGCTATTCTCGCTTCGAGCAAGATGTGTGCACCTATGCAGCGGTGAATCGCGATGCGGTGCTGGTAGCCGCGGCCGGCAATACGCCCGCCGACCTGTTGTTCTACCCTGCTTCTTACGACCACGTGCTGGCGGTGGCAGCCACCGACCAGGCCGATTCCAAAGCCAACTTTTCTACCTACAGCCACCGCATCGACTTGGCTGCGCCCGGCGCTACTATCTTTTCCGCTTACGGCTCGGATAAGGTGGCAAACTTTGGCCCCGTAGATGCTGACTACTGGCGCGGCTCGGGGACCTCGTTTGCCTCCCCCCAGGTGGCAGGCGCGGCGGCGTTGGTGCGGTCGCGGTTTCCGCAGCTCACGGCCGAGCAGGTGCAGGCCCAGTTGCGCCAGGCGGCCGATACCAGCATCTACCAGTTGCCCGCCAATAAAAATTACCGGGGCTACCTTGGCACGGGCCGCTTGAACATAGCGCGCGCCGTAGCTGCGCTAACCCAGCGCGAAGTGCGCATTACCGGCAGTGCGCTCACCCCAGCCCGGCCCGCTGGCTACGCACCCGGCGATACCGTGCGGCTAACCGTTACGGTGCGCAACCTGCTGCAGCCGGTGGCAGAGGTCGCGGTCACACTTGTATCGCTCTCGCCCTACCTCACGGTGCGGCAGGGCCGCTTTGCGGTGGGTAGCCTAGCTACCCTGGCCCAAATCACTAACGCCACTGCTCCCTTCCGCCTGGCTGTGGCGGCCAGTGGCATCCCAATCAATACCAAGGCTACGCTACGCTACCAAGTGGTAGGAGCAAACGGCTACCGCTCTACCCAATACTTGGACCTGCTACTTAATCCCGATTACGTGCAGCTCGATGCCGGCGACCTCAGCCTCAGCCTGACTAGCCAAGGCAACATTGGCTACGACAGCCCGGCCGCGGCCGTGGGGCAGGGGGTAAGCTACCGCCACAGCACTCCGTTGCTGAGCGAGGGTGGCCTGCTCGTGGCTACGTCTGCTACTCGTGTGGCCGACCGCCTGCGTACTAGCAATGGCACTACGCGGCAGTCGTTTTTCAGGGTGGCCCAGGTGCAGCGCCGGGTGCCCGGCCCCCGCGCCGACCAGGAAGCCAATGGTATGTTTCGCGACTCGCTGCCCAATGCCCAGCAGCCACGCTCGGTGGGTGTGCGCGTGCGCCAGCACGGCCAAAGTTGGGCTACCCCCGCCGCGCGCCGCAACGTTATTCTGCTCGATTATACCTTGCACAACCTCACCGCCGATACGCTGAAAGCCTTATACGCCGGCCTGTTCACGGATTGGGATTTACCCGGTGAGGCCGCCCGCAACGTGGTCCGCTGGGACTCGGTGAACCACGTGGGCTATAGCTATGACCCTATAGACCTCACCGTGTACGCGGGCGTGCAGGTGCTGGGCCCGCGGGCCGCTGGGGTGTATGCTATTGATAATTCGGCCCCAGCGGGCACGCCCATTTACTTTGGCGATGGTTTTAGCCCCGCCGAAAAGTACCTGGCGCTGAGCGGCGGCTTTGGCCGAGCGCACCGCGAGGTGGGCACTGCCACGACGGGTAGCGATGTATCGCAAGTAGTGAGCACGCTGATACCGCGCCTAGCGCCGGGCGACTCCGTTACCATCGCATTTGCGGTGCTGGCTGCGCCCACGCTGGCCGAGTTGCAGGCCTCAGCTCAAGCGGCCGCTGCCGTTTACCAGCAGCAAGTGCTGGCCGTGGCCAAGCCGCTGGCGCCAATTGGCTGGCAACTATATCCCAACCCCGTGCACAGCCAGTTGCAGGTGGGCACACCGCTGGCCGTAGGCGCGGCTATGGTGCAGGTCTACGACACACAGGGCCGGCTAGTAGCTAGTGAGGTGTTGCCTGCCGGGGGCGGCGCCGTGGCGTTGGCAGCCCTACCCCCCGGCCTCTATGTGGTGCGGGTGCAAGGTGCCGCTGGCAGCTGGGCTCAGCGCATCAGCCGCGAATAGGGGCGCTCCCCGGATAAAACCTAAAAAAAAGGACCGCCGGTTAGTCGGTCCTTTTTTGGTTTCCTACCCCCGGCAGCGTAGCCAAAGATTAAGAAGTTAATTACTTACATGCTGCCCGTGCGGGTCGAGTCCATCTTCATTTTGCTGCCGCGCATTTTGCGGCTCTGCTTGCGCGACTCCTTATACTCCTTGCGGTCGCCGTCGGTGCGGGGCTTGGTAGTGGCCTTCATGCGGTTGCCAGCTTCGTCCCGGCCCTTCACCTTCATCTTGCCATCGTCGGCCATTTTGGTTTTCACTGTCATGCCATCGGTAGTGGTGATAACTTTATCGCCGCCATCTTTGGTAACCGTAGTAGGGGTAGTCGAAGGAGTAGTCTGAGCCTGCGCAGTAGCCACGGCAAACAAGCTGAGGGCCAAGGCAGAAAGAAAGGTCTTTTTCATGATCTGGAAAGAACTAAGGTGTGGGCGCTATACGCACACCCCCGGGGCAAAGGTTATGTGCCGTAGCCCTAGGGCCGGCGGTTCACGGCGTTCAGGTCTTCGAAGGCGTGCTTGAGGCGGGCCACGAACGTCTTCTCGCCTTCACGTAGCCACACACGCGGGTCGTAGTACTTTTTGTTGGGCGAGTCGGGGCCGTTGGGGTTGCCAATCTGGCCCTGCAGGAAGCCTTCGTTCTTCACGTAGTACTGCTGAATACCTTCCCAGAAAGCCCACTGCAAGTCGGTATCGATGTTCATCTTGATGGCCCCGTAGCCGATGGCCTCGCGGATTTCCTCCTGGCTCGAGCCCGAGCCGCCGTGGAATACGAAGTCAATGGGCAACTCCTCGGCAATACTGTGCTTGGTGCGCAAGTGCTGCTGCGAGTTGTGCAAAATCTTGGGTTCCAGCTTCACGTTGCCGGGCTTGTACACGCCGTGCACGTTGCCGAAAGCCGCCGCAATAGTAAAGCGCGGGCTGATTTCACGCAGTTGCTCGTAGGCGTAGGCCACTTCTTCGGGCTGGGTGTAGAGCTTAGAGCTGTCTACGTCTGAATTATCAACGCCGTCTTCTTCGCCGCCAGTCACACCCAATTCGATTTCCAGCGTCATGCCGATTTTGGCCATGCGAGCCAGGTACTCGCGGCAGATTTCGATGTTCTCCTCAAGCGGCTCCTCCGACAAGTCGAGCATGTGTGAGCTGTAGAGCGGCTGCCCGTGCTCGGCAAAGTATTTTTCGCCGGCGTCGAGCAGGCCGTCAATCCAAGGCAGCAGTTTCTTTGCCGCATGGTCAGTGTGCAAAATCACCGGTACACCGTAGGCCTGGGCCATCAGGTGCACGTGGTGCGCACCCGAAATGCCGCCCGCGATGCTGGCCTGCTGCTTGTCATTAGGCAAGCCTTTGCCCGCAAAAAATTGCGCGCCGCCGTTCGAGAACTGAATAATAACCGGCGAATTGAGGTCACGCGCGGCTTCAAGCACGGCATTCACCGTGTCGGTACCCGTAACGTTGACGGCGGGCAGCGCGTAGCCGTGGGTTTTCGCGTGTTGGAAGAGGGCCTGCACTTCGTCGCCGTGCAGCACGCCGGCGCGTAGGCCGGTTAGGGTGGAGTTTGCCATGAGACTATAAGCGGGGCAAAAAGGACCCGCATCTGCAAAGAAAACAACCACGCCGCGGTTTTAGCGCTCGCCCTCCGCAAGCCGGCTGACGCAACGCTTCTAACCTCAACCTATTCTGCTCAGCATAAGGGTCTAATACCGTGGGCTAGCGTGCCCAAAAGAAGCAACTACCTACCGTAGCTTAGCCGCAGCTTCCAGGTAATATACAACTTCATCGATAGTGAGGCGGCCACGCGCAAAGCGGTCGAGTACTTGCTGCTGATGCGGCTCGACCAAAAACGGTGTGCCTTGGGTGAAGGAAATAACGGCTGCTACCAGGCGCTGGCGGCTTTGCTCCGTAGCAAGGGTTGAAACTTGCAGAGGTTGAATAGGGCGGGTGGGATAGTTCATGTTTTAAAGTTAGACCCTTTTCTCCAGAATGCCCTACTGTTTTCGTCCTACTAACTGAAATTTTAGCGAGATTTTTTTTAGGCCTACGCGGAGTAGAGTTTTTTGCCTCGATAATGCCACTACGCATCACTAGGCAAGGGCAAGGCATTCAGCACACTACTGGCTGGCTGGTGCCTTGGTAGCAAGTATATAGGTCTAGTGTGGCTAGCTGTTAGCGAACGGAAACACACTCGCTGGCGCGCTAAATAAAAAAGGTCTTCCCAATGCAGGGAAGACCTTTTGGTGGTCTCGTTAGGAATCGAACCTAAATCTAGAGCTTCGGAGGCTCCTATACTATCCGTTGTACTACGAGACCGGTGCGGGGCTGCAAAAGTAGCCACAAAAGCCCGCCTAGCCAAACCTGGCTTACTATTTTGAGGCGGCAGGGGGGTAGGGCACAACCCTAGACCCTAAAAATCGGTTAGCCTACCCTGAACGTAATTATTCACCCTCCCCATGGATTCCACGAAAAAGACCCTCTACACGGCCGACGCTACGGCCGTGGGTGGCCGCAGCGGCCACGTCCGTTCCTCTACTGGTATTGTTGACCTTGATATGTCGGTGCCCGAAGGCCTCGGCGGCAAAAAAGGCGCTACCAACCCCGAAGAGCTGTTTGCAGCTGGCTACTCGTCGTGCTTCCAGCAGGCGCTGCTCGTAATAGCGCAGCGCGCCGGCGACAAGCTCGACCCCCAAACGGAGGTAAAATGCTCGGTTACGCTGTTTCAGGAAGGCGAAGGCTACGGCCTGAGCGCTATACTGGATGTAGACTTGAAGTCGTTTGACCAAGCCAAAACCATCGAAATGGTGCGCGCCGCCCACAAAATCTGCCCCTACTCAGTAGGCACCCGTGGCAATATGGAGGTAGAGCTGAAAGTAAAAGGCGAAGCCATTCCGGTGGCTCCCGAAGAAAACGCCGGCGTAGCCGAAAAAGGTGGGGTAACCGCCTAGTTCGCTAGCCCAAGCACGCAAAAGCGGCCCGGTCGAATCATTCGGGCGGGCCGCTTTTATTTGGTGGCTTAGAGGGGGGTAGGGCCGCAGCCCTACCCCCTGCTTGCTAGCTAAAGCCTAATACGGGGTGCGGCTGGTAAGGCGCTTCGAGGCGCTCGATTTCACTGGCCGAGAGCTGCACGCCTACGGCAGCCACAGCGTCTTCGAGGTGGCCGGGCTTGCTGGCCCCCACGATGGGCGCCGTGATAACGGGCTTGCTCAGCAGCCAGGCCAGCGCGATTTGGGCGTTAGGCAGGCCGCGCTCCTGGGCAATTTCCGTTACGCGGTCGGCCACGGCAAAGTCGTCGTCGCGGCCGTAGAGGCTTTTGCCGAAGGCGTCGGTTTTGGCGCGCTCGGTTTCGTTGCGTTCCTTCGAGCGGCCGCCCGTGAGCAGGCCCCGCGCCAGCGGCGACCACGGAATGACGCCGATTTTCTGGTCGGCGCAGAAGGGCAGCATCTCGCGCTCCTCCTCGCGGTACACCAGATTGTAATGCGGCTGCATGCTCACGAAGCGTGTCCAGCCGTGCTGGTCGGCCAGGTACTGAGCCTGCGCAAACTGCCAGGCAAACATCGACGACGCGCCGATATAGCGCGCTTTGCCGGCCTTCACCACGTCGTGCAGCGCCTCCATCGTTTCTTCGATGGGCGTTTCATAATCCCAGCGGTGAATCTGGTATAAGTCCACGTAGTCGGTACCCAGGCGCTTTAGGCTGGCGTCGATGGCACTCATGATATGCTTGCGCGACAAGCCTTTATCATTCGGTCCCGGCCCCATGGGGTTAAAGACTTTGGTAGCCAGCACTACTTCGTCGCGCTGGGTGAAATCGCGCAGGGCGCGGCCTACCACTTCCTCGCTGGCACCGTTGGAGTACACGTCGGCCGTGTCGAAGAAGTTGATGCCTAGCTCCAGCGCCTTCTGAATGAAGGGCCGGCTGGCCTCCTCATTCAGGGCCCAGGGCCAGCGCTCGGTGGGGGTG
>Ga0160429_1000227_pt1 | contig 66600 bp, 51 predicted proteins | sample SolpanmetagenomR_FD_108199 | JGI IMG/M metagenome (GOLD analysis project Ga0160429, IMG submission 108199) | Solar panel surface microbial communities from Lawrence Berkeley National Laboratory, California, USA - R | ecosystem: Engineered > Built environment > Solar panel > Unclassified ... | reverse complement strand
CTTGGCCCAGCAGCTGCTCGACGACCCCAAGGAAACCGCTGAGCACGTGATGCTCGTAGACCTGGCCCGCAACGACCTCAGCCGCCGCTGCGACGTGGTAGCCGTGGAGCGCTTCAAGGAAATTCAGTACTACTCGCACGTTATTCACTTGGTTTCCAAGGTAGTGGGCCAGCTTGGCCCCGACACCGAGCCGCTCGATGTGGTGGGCGAAACCTTCCCGGCCGGCACGCTTTCGGGCGCGCCCAAGTACCGGGCCATCCAGCTCATCGATGAGTATGAGAGCACACAACGCGGCTTCTATGGTGGCTGCATCGGCGCGCTCGACTTTGGCGGTGACTTCAACCACGCTATTATGATTCGCACCTTCCTCAGCAAGGACAACACGCTGTACTTCCAGGCTGGCGCGGGGGTAGTAGCCAAGTCGGTGCCCGCCAGCGAATTGCAAGAGGTACACAACAAGCTTGGCGCGTTGCGCGCCGCCATGCAGCAAGCAGAGAAGGTATAGGAAGTTGCCTTCACTAAGAGCGTCTGTCATGCTAAGGTTGTCGAAGCATCTCGCATGGCGCAATAATCAAATACAATTCAATGGTGCGAGCAAGCTGCTTCGACAAGCTCAGCATGACGGACGTTAAAAAAGTAACTAAAATGGCTATCCTGGTTCTTGACAACTACGACTCCTTCACCTACAACCTCGTGTATATGCTGCGCGAGCTGGGCCAAGAAGTAGACGTGTTTCGCAACGATAAAATCAGCCTCGATGAGGTCGATAACTACTCGCACATTCTGCTGTCGCCGGGCCCCGGCATCCCCAGCGAGGCCGGCATTATGCCCGAGCTAATAAAGCGCTACGCGCCGACCAAGCACATTTTGGGCGTGTGCCTGGGCCACCAAGCCATTGGCGAAGCCTTTGGCGGCCAGCTCGCCAACCTGGGTGAGGTGCACCACGGCGTGGCTCACACGCTGCACCAAACCCCAGAAGCTGCGGACAACCGCCTCTTCAACGACGTGCCGGACAATGTGCGCGTGGGCCGCTACCACTCCTGGACCATCGCGCCCGAAGGCGTGCCCGCCGAGCTGCGCGTGACGGCCGTGGACGAAAACGGCCAGGTGCTCGCCCTCGCCCACCGCGACTACGACGTGCTCGGCGTGCAGTTTCACCCCGAGTCGGTGCTCACCGAGCATGGCAAAACCATGCTGACTAATTGGGTCAATGGGTAGAAGCTGTTAGTCTGTCAGGGCGAGAAGGAACGACGAAGTAAGCTTTCCTTTTAATTGACTGACTACCGAGCTTTTACTAGTGAAAAGGAAAGACTACTTCGTCGTTCCTTCTCGCCATGACAAACGATTAAAGCACTAATTCTCTTCGACAATTCCTTGAAAGACACGCTCAACCACCTCTTTGCCTATCGCACGCTGCCCCAGGACGAGGCGCACCATATCGTGCTAGGCATCGCCCAGGGCCAGTACAACCCGGCCCAGATTGCCGCCTTTCTCACCGTGTACCTCATGCGCAGCGTGACGGTGGAGGAACTGGCTGGCTTCCGCAATGCACTGCTGGAGCTGTGCCGCCCCGTAGACCTCGGCGGCATCGACGCGATGGACGTGTGCGGCACCGGCGGCGACGGCCGCAACACGTTCAACATCTCGACCTTATCGGCCTTTGTGGTGGCCGGCGCGGGCCAGCCGGTGGCTAAGCACGGCAACCACGGCGTGTCGAGCATCAGCGGCAGCAGCACGGTACTCGAGCACATGGGCGTAAAATTCACGGCCGATAACGACGCGCTCAAGCGCCAGCTCGATGAGGCCAACATCTGCTTTTTGCACGCCCCGCTGTTTCACCCAGCCCTTAAGAACGTGGCGCCGCTGCGCAAAGAGCTGGGTGTAAAGACATTTTTCAACATGCTCGGGCCGCTCGTGAATCCGGCCCGGCCGCGCTTGCAGCTGGTGGGCGTGTTTAGCCTAGAGCTGGCGCGCCTCTATGCCTACCTGCACCAACAGGAGGCCGGCCGCGAGTTTCTCATCGTGCACAGCCTGGATGGCTACGACGAAGTGTCGCTCACGGGCCCGGTGAAGCTCATCAGCCGCCAGGGCGAGGAATTGCTGTCGCCCTCCGACCTGGGCCTACCTGCCACCACGCCCGAGGCGCTGTTTGGCGGCGACACGGTGGCCGAGGCGGCGCAGATTTTTCAGCGCGTGCTGCGCAACGAAGCCCCCGCCGCCCACCGCAACGCCGTACTGGCCAATGCCGCGCTGGCCTTGCGCACCGCCGGCCGCGCCGCCGATGCGGCTGAGGGCCTGGCCCTGGCCGCCGAATCGCTGGACAGCGGGCGGGCGCGGCAGGCGTTTGAGAAGCTGTTGGCGTTGGGCTAGCGGGGTCCCTACCCCCTCTCTCTGCCTAAAAGAAAGAGAGCGCCTTGCGTCTTTTTTATGAATACCTACTAATGGAAACCTCGCCGCCGCGGCTTCTCCTTTTTTCTTAGAGGGGAGCCGGGGGGTAGGGAACCCCGCCAGCACATGACTATCCTTGATAAAATCATCCTTGAAAAGCGCCAGGAAGTAGCTCGGCGCGAAGCGGAAGCCCCAGCCGCCACGCTGGAGCAAGCGCCGTTGTTCACCCGCCCGGTGCTGTCGGCACGCGCGGCGCTCACGGCGGCCGGCTCGTCGGGCATTATTGCCGAGTTCAAGCGGCGCTCGCCTTCCAAGGGCGTAATAAACGGCACGGCTGAGGTGGGCGCTACCACGGCGGGCTACGCAGCGGCGGGCGCGGCCGTGCTGTCGGTACTGACCGATGAGCCGTTTTTTGGTGGCACCTCGGCCGACTTGGCGGCAGCGCGAACGGCTTGCCCAGCCACCCCAATTTTGCGCAAAGATTTTATTATCAGCGAGTACCAGATAACCGAAGCGCGGGCGATGGGGGCCGACCTCATTTTGCTCATCGCGAGCTGCCTGAGCCCGGCTGAGGTGCGGCAGTTCAGCCAGTTTGCGCATGGCCTGGGGCTGGAAGTGCTGCTAGAAGTGCACGACGAGGCCGAGCTGCGCAGCCACCTAGCCGATTCGGTTGACCTGGTGGGCGTTAATAACCGCAACCTGGCTACGTTTGCCACCGATGTGGATACATCGGCGCGGCTAGCGGCGCTCATTCCCGACTCGTTTGTGAAGGTGGCGGAGAGTGGCTTGCAGCACGCCAGTACCATTGTGGCGCTGCGGCGGGCGGGCTACCAAGGCTTCCTAATTGGTGAAACGTTTATGAAGACCCCGGACCCAGCCGCCGCCCTAGCTAGCCTTGTGACTGAACTATCGGCGCCGCTTACCGCTTCTTAGCGCGCTATGAAAGTTAAAATCTGTGGTATGCGCGAGGCGGCTAATATCCTTGCCCTTGCCGATTTCAATCCCGACTTCTTGGGATTCATCTTCTACCAAAAGTCGGCGCGCTGCGCAAGCGAAGTACTCGACACGGAGCTACTGCGCAGCTTGCCCGAGTCCATTGCCAAGGTGGGCGTCTTCGTAGATGCGCCGCTGCCCGAGCTACTGGCCACTACCTGCCAATATAGCCTCGACTACGTGCAGCTGCACGGCCACGAAACCCCGGCCTATTGCCAGGCTGCGCGCGCGCAGGGGCTACGGGTCATCAAGGCTTTTTCGGTGGGTGACAGCTTTGATTTTGCTACACTAGCCGCCTACGCGCCGGCCTGCGAGCTGTTCTTGTTCGATACCAAAGGCCAGCACCCCGGCGGCAACGGCCACGCCTTCGACTGGCAACTACTGCACGGCTACCACGGCCCGACGCCTTTTTTGCTGAGCGGCGGCCTGGGGCCGGCCAATGTGGACGAGTTGCTACGCTTTGAGCACCCGCAGCTGGCGGGCTACGATTTCAACAGCCTACTTGAACTAGCGCCTGGCCTCAAAGATGTGGAAGCCACCGCCCAGTTGCTGGCCCGCCTGCGCGACCAGCCCAGCCTCCGCTAACTCCTCCTTGCTACCTACTACTTAACCTGCTTATGACTGCCTCCTCTCCCTACCGCGTCGATGCCAGCGGCTACTACGGTCCTTTTGGCGGAGCCTACGTGCCCGAAATGCTTTATCCCAACGTGGAGGAGCTGCGCGACAACTACCTCAACATCATCGAGGACGCTGATTTTCAGCGCGAGTTTACGCAGCTGCTCACCGACTATGTGGGGCGCCCTACCCCCCTGTTTCTAGCCAAAAGGCTATCGGCCGAGTTCAACACGACTATCTATCTCAAGCGCGAGGATTTGTGCCACACCGGCGCGCACAAAATCAACAATACCATCGGCCAGATACTGGTGGCCAAGCGGCTGGGTAAGCAGCGCATTGTGGCCGAAACCGGCGCCGGCCAGCACGGCGTAGCCACGGCCACCGTGTGCGCACTCATGGGCCTGGAGTGCATCATCTACATGGGCGAAATCGACATGGAGCGCCAGAAACCCAATGTGGACCGCATGCGCATGCTCGGGGCCAAGGTGGTGCCCGCCAAAAGCGGCAGCAAAACGCTGAAGGATGCCACCAATGAGGCCATGCGCCACTGGATTTCGCACCCTACCGACACGCACTACATCATCGGCTCGGTGGTAGGGCCACATCCCTACCCCGACATGGTGGCCCGGTTTCAGTCCATTATTTCGGCCGAAACCATCAGCCAACTGCTGCACCAAACGGGCCGCGGCACGCCCGACTTTATGCTGGCCTGCGTGGGTGGCGGCTCCAACGCGGCCGGCGCATTTTACCACTACCTCGACGAGCCCAGCGTGCGCCTGATTGCCGCCGAGGCCGCCGGCCAGGGCGTAGACACGGGCCACTCGGCCGCCACCACGGCGCTCGGCAAGCCCGGTATCTTGCACGGCGCCAGCACTATTCTCATGCAGACGGACGACGGCCAGGTGACGGAGCCCTACTCTATTTCGGCTGGCCTCGACTACCCCGGCATTGGGCCGCAGCACGCGCAGCTTTTTGCCACCGGGCGGGCCGAGTTCATCTCGATTACCGACAAGGCAGCGCTCGATGCGGCGTTTCAGCTGAGCCGACTAGAGGGCATTATTCCGGCCCTCGAAACGGCTCACGCGCTGGCTTGCCTACCCCTCATCGGGGCCAAGAAAGACGACGTAGTGGTGGTCTGCCTCTCAGGACGCGGCGACAAAGACCTCGCTACCTACACCAAGCACCTGGAGGAATACGCTTCCTAAGCTGCCTACAGCTGAACGTCATGCTGACGAAGCAAGCATCTCGCTTATAGCAGTCATCTCAACCGTTGAGTTTAGTACCTCACGCGAGATGCTTCCTTCGTCAGCATGACAGACGACTTTTATTACGCCACTCGCACTATGAACCGCCTTACTACCCTATTCCAACGCAAAAATTCGGACGTGCTCAACGTCTACTTCACCGCCGGCTTCCCGCAGCTCGGCGACACGGTGCCCATTCTACAAGCCCTGCAAGACGCGGGCGCCGACCTGGTGGAAATCGGCATGCCTTACTCTGACCCAGTAGCCGACGGCGAAACCATTCAGCTCAGCAACCAGCAGGCCCTCGAAAATGGCATGACCGTAGCCAAGCTGTTTGAGCAGCTGCACGGTATTCGGGAGCAGGGCCTTTCGGTGCCCATTCTGCTCATGGGCTACCTCAACCCGGTGGTGCAGTTTGGGGTCGAAAAATTTTGCCAGCAGTGCCAGGCCGTGGGCGTCGATGGCGTGATTTTGCCCGACCTGCCCCTCGAAGTGTACGAGCGCGAATACAAGCCCCTGTTTGCGCAGTATGGCCTGCAAGTGGTGTTTTTGGTAACGCCCCAGACCAGCGCCGCCCGCGTGCGCCAGCTCGATGCCCTGGCCGATGGCTTCATTTACCTGGTAGCTGCCGCCGGCACCACCGGCGCCCAAACCGACATGAACGCCGACGTGGACGCCTACCTCAGCCGCACCAAGGCGCTGGCCCTGCGCAACCCTACGCTCGTAGGCTTCGGCATCAGCGACGCGGCGAGCTTTGCGGCAGCGAGCCGGCATACTACTGGGGCCATTATTGGCAGCGCCTTCATCCGGCTTTTGCAAACCACCCCGGCGGCGGGGCGCACAGCCGCCATCCAGAAATTCGTAGCGGGCATTCGGCCGTAGTGCCCTACCCCCTCCCCCTTCGTTAAAGAAATAGAACTGATTGGCTGCTCACTTTCTCGGAAGTTGGAACACCGGATAAGAGGGATGCTAGGCAACTGATTTATAAGCCTACCTGGGCGGTGCGGTGCTGCGGCATGGCACTGTTTGGGTAGGCTTTTTCGGGCTGCGTACCCAGATAGGCGTCGCGAATAGTCTGGATTAATTCTAAATAGATTTTGAGGCGGGCTATTTTGAGTCGTTCCTTTGTGACTCTTTAGATTTGGTCTAAACAAAGTCATGACTGCTTCCCGCTACCTACTCCTTCTATTTCTGCTTCTCTCTTACGCCAATACGGCCTGGGCCCAGGCCACGGGCAGCATTACGGGCCGCGTTACGACCACCGACGGTGACCCCGCCGAAGCGGTAAGCGTAGGCCTACAAGGCCAAGCGCTGGGCAGCATCACCAACGGCCAGGGCACGTACACCATCAAGAATGTGCCGGCTGGCAGCTACACCATCCGGGTGTCGTCGGTGGGCCTAAAGGCGGAGCAGCAGCAAGTAACGGTGGATGCCGGCCAACGTGTGAGCCTTGACTTTCAGTTGACCGAGAGCACCGCGCAGCTGCAGGAAGTGCTAGTGCAGGGCGCCCGCACCAACAAGTTTAATCGCGTGAGCAGCGAATATGTGGGCAAGATGCCACTCAAAAACCTCGAAAACCCGCAGGTATACGCCACCGTGGGTAAGGAATTGCTGACCGAGCAGTTGGTATTTTCGGTAGAGGATGCGACGCGCAACGTGCCGGGCCTGCAAAAGATGTGGGATGCCACTGGGCGCGGCGGCGACGGCGGCGCATTCTACGCCAGCAGGGGCTTTGTGGTATCGAGCCAGCTGCGCAACGGGGTAGCCGGCAACATTACCAGCGACATCGACGCCGTGAACCTCGAGAAGCTGGAGGTAATCAAAGGGCCGTCGGGCACGCTGTTTGGCAGTGCGCTCACCTCGTATGGCGGCTTGCTCAACCGCGTGACCAAGAAGCCCTTCGAAACGTTTGGCGGCGAGGTGGCACTGTCGGGCGGTAGCTACGGTTTTCACCGCGCTAGTGTAGACATTAACACACCGCTCAACCCGGCCAAGACGCTGGCTTTCCGCCTGAACACGGCTTACAACTACGAAGACAATTTCCAAAATATTGATTACCCAGGCTTTACCCGCAACCTGGCCATTGCCCCAAGCCTACAATTTCGGCCCAACGACCGCCTCACGGTAAACCTCGACGCAGAGGTGTACCGCGGCACCAACGTAGGTAAGCAGCTCATTTACTTCTACTTCCCATCGGCGCAATTGGGCGCGTCGCGCGCCGACGAACTGCCGGTCAACGACCGCCGCTCGTACCAGGGCCCAGGCCTGGAGCAGACCTCGCGCAGCACCAATCTGTTTGGCCAGGTACGCTACCAGATTTCGCCCAGCTTTACCTCTACTACCTACCTCACCACGAGCCACAGCTACTCCAATGGTTTTGGGCAGTATTTCTACTTGATACCAGGGGCTGATAACAGCGTGAACTCGCTGTCGCTGGCCCGCGCCGACCAATCGAGCGACAACAGCACCCGCACCCTCTACGAAGTACAGCAGCTCTTCAACGGCGACTTCAAAATCGGCAGCTTGCGCAACCGCGTAGTGCTGGGCCTGGACTTTCTGCGCATTGATGCCAACGTGAATTTCTTGGGTAGTGGCATCGACGTGGTGCCGCTCAACGCACCAGCTGGCTACGACTACCAAAGCGGCTACAACGCAGATGCCGTGCGCGCTGCCTATGCCGCCACGCCGCCACCGCACTACCTGGTTACAACCAAGTCGAACACCTACAGCGCCTTTGCTTCCGATGTGCTGAACCTGACCGATAAGCTCAGCATCCTGGCGGCCCTGCGCGTTGACCGCTTCGACAACAAGGGTGGCATCTTTTATTCGCCCGTATCGGCCTACGTCCAAACGGCGGTGTCGCCCAAGTTTGGCGTGGTATATCAGCCTGTGAAGGACCGAGTGGCAGTATTTGCCAACTACCAGAACAGCTTTAATAACCTGGGCAGCTTCATCGGCACCAACGGCGTGTCGCGCAACGCTACCCCCGAGCGGGCCAACCAAGCAGAGGCCGGTGTGAAGCTCGACGCCGCCAACGGCCGCCTCAGCGCCACGGTAAGCTACTATGATATTCGGGTGCAAAACCTGCTGCGCGCCACGCCCACGGCAGCCTTAACCAATGCCTCGACCCAGGATGGCACCCAGCTGAGCCGCGGCGTAGAACTGAACGTGGTGGCCAACCCCATGCGCGGCCTCAACTTCGTGGGTGGCTTTGCCTACAACTACTCGAAGTTTGTGAATGCCACCGACGACGTGAATGGCCTACGCCCTAATACCGCCTCGTCACCTTACTTGGCCAATGCCTGGCTCAGCTACCGCCAGCCTGAGGGTGCTCTCCAGGGCTTGGGCGCGGGCTTCGGCGGCAACTATGCCAGCGACAACAAGATTCAAAACATGGCCACTAACGTATTCACGCTGCCCAACTACACGGTGCTGAATGCCAGCATCTTTTACGACCAGCCCAAGTACCGCATCTCGGCCAAAATCGACAACCTTACCGACAAGAAGTACTGGGTAGGTTACACTACCATGAACGCACAAAGGCTGCGCAGCATTGTAGGCTCGGTAGCGTACAAGTTTTAGTTATTCAGTTGGTGGCTTGACCGTAGCTAGTAACCATGTAGGCCACTGCTTGCAAGTGGGCATGCTCGTTGTGCTTACACTTAAACTTGCAGCGTCCTAGCTGCAATCAATTAAGTCCCTATGACCTTCCGCAAAGCTATCGGTAAGCTGCACCTCTGGCTGGGCCTCGCCTCGGGGCTCATCGTGCTCATTGTGAGTTTGTCGGGGGCAGTATTTGTATTTCAGGACGACATCCGCGACCTGACGCAGCCCTGGCGCAAGGTGGAAATGCAGGCCCGGCCCATGCTACCCCCCTCGGTGCTACAAGCCACCGCCACCCAGGCCCAGCCAGGTTTTACTGCCTCCTGGACCACCTACAACGGCCCTGACCGCTCGGTAGCCGTGTACTTGAGCAAGGGCGAGGAGGTGTACTACGCCTTTTTGGACCCCTATACCGGCCGACTGCTGAAAATACAGGACTTAAAAACCGACTTTTTCACTATCGTACAAACGCTGCACATGTACCTGCTGCTGCCGCCTGCCATCGGCAAGTGGGTAGTGGACATCGCTGTTTTCACCTTCGTCGTCATGCTCGTGTCGGGCTTAGTGCTGTGGTGGCCGCGCAACAAAGCGGCCCGCAAGCAACGCTTCTCAGTAAAGTGGGACGCCTCGCCCAAACGCCGCCTCTACGACTTGCACAATGTGTTGGGCTTCTACGCCAGCGCGTTGGCCCTGGTACTGGCTCTCACGGGCCTGTGCATCAGCTACGAGTGGCTCATGGATGGCGTCGGCGCCCTGGCCAACGGCGGCCGCTCTATTGCCCCCGAAAACGCAATGCCCAAGGTCGACACGTTACTCACGGCGCGCCCCGCCCACCCAGTAGTAGACGTGGCCTACGCCCACATGCGGCAGCAGTCGCCGCAGGCTGAGATGTTGCTCATCGGCCCCGTTGGCAAAGCTGCTGAGCCCGTTTGGGCCACTGCCTACGGCCAGGCGCTGCACTACTACCACCGCGACGAATACCGCTTTCACCCCCGCACTGGCCAGTTGCTGTTAGCCCAGCCCCACGATAGTAAGAGCCCCGGCAAGAAACTATCGGATATGAATTACGACTTGCACACGGGCCTTATTCTAGGCTTCGGCGGCAAAGTCATCGCATTCATTATCAGCCTAACTGCGGCTAGTCTACCCATCACAGGCTTCTTGGTGTGGCGTGGTCGATACAAACACCGCAAGCCCCATCAACGGCCAGTGCTGGCCACCGCTTAGGTAATGGATTTGGCTGTTTGAAGCCATGACTTACCGCAACGGATAGCGCTGGAAGGTTACGTTGCCCATCACTTCCTTCTCGTACTTCGCCAGGCAGTATTGGTTGAATTCCGGGTCAAAATTCACCTCGCCTGGCCGTACTGCCTTCGGCACCGGCTGGCCTTGGCGGAAGAAGTACACTTTGGTATTGCCGTACTTGGTATGGGGCGTCAGGTCGCCGTACTGCTGCATTTCGCGCCACAATGTGTCGCCCACCGTCACGGCCAGCACCCGAATGATGGGGCCCGTATTGTTCTCGTTGCGGTAAGTAGCGGCCTCCTGAAAGTTACCCTTTAAATCGCCTACCCCCGGCTGGCTTAATGAGTCGAATACAAACCAGCCCAACAGCAGGATGATAGCGGCGAGGCCGAGGTATTTGGGTTTCAACATTAGCTTAACTAAACGCTAGTGCAGGTTTGAGCCTGCAATCTGCGGGCCTACCAGCACAGTTCTCTTCAACTTGTGGGCACTTTTCAGGAAGTATACCGTGCGTTAAGCTGCAAAGTATTGCTCCACTAGTTCATCGGTCAGCTCCCGCCTTACAGTTTGCCCGTTGCGCGCCGCTGGGAAGGCATTGCGGCAGAAGCCAGCAGCACGCTCAAAATCGTACAGCGCGTGGCTGTCACCATTGATAAGCAACACGGCAGCTGCCCGATTTTCAGCCCAGAAAATCTGAACCGTTACGGGAATTTGCCGGTCGGCTACGTTTGCCACATCGTATACATGCATGGCGTCCAGTATCTCTAACTCAGCACCGGGCCTAACGGCGTAGAAATAACCCGTAGTACCATCGTCTTCAAAGATTACGCTCCTTTCACCAGCCGCCGCGGTACTTTCCAGCAAGGTGTCTGGCGTACCAACGGTGACTTTTGCTTCTGTGCCTAAGTGCATATCTATTCTGTTCCGTTATAAAAGCTAGCCCTGCACCTTCTCGGCCAGGAAGCGCGCCGTGTGGTTACTGTCCTTAAGCTTCACCAACTGCTCGGGCGTGCCTTCGAAGAGCAAGTGCCCACCGTTGATGCCGCCCTCGGGGCCGAGGTCGATGAGCCAGTCGGCGCACTTGATGATGTCCATGTTGTGCTCGATGATGAGCACCGAATTGCCCTGCTCTACCAGCGCGTTGAGCGCGCCCAGCAGCTTGGCAATGTCGTGGAAGTGCAGGCCGGTACTCGGCTCATCGAAGATGAACAGAATTTTATCTTGCTGGAGGGTAGCGCCCTTGGTGAGGAAGCTGGCCAGCTTCACGCGCTGGGCCTCACCGCCGCTGAGCGTGTTGGCTGACTGCCCCAGGCGGATGTACCCGAGGCCCACATCGAGCAGCGGGCGCAGGCGCTCAGCTACTTTGGGCTGGCTTTTGAAAAACTCCACGGCGTCGGCTACCGTCAGGTCGAGTACCTCGAAGATATTCTTGTCCTGGAATTTGATTTCCAGAATGTCTTGCTTGAACTTGTGGCCGCCGCAGCTTTCGCAGGTCAGGTAGATGTCGGCCATAAACTGCATCTCGATTTTAACCTGGCCCTCGCCCTGGCACACCTCGCATCGCCCGCCTTCCACGTTAAACGAGAAGTGCGAGGGCTTCAGGCCCCGCGCCTTGGCAAGCGGCTGCTCCGAAAACAGTGTGCGGATGGTGTCGTAGGCCTTTACGTACGTCACCGGGTTGGAGCGCGACGACTTACCAATGGGATTTTGGTCTACGAACTCCACATGCGTTACCTGCCCGCTCACGCCCAGCAAGCGGTCGAATTTGCCGGTGCTTTCGCCCGAGCCGCCACCCAGCTGCTTCATCAGGGCCGGGGCCAAGATGCGCCGAATGAGCGTCGATTTGCCCGAGCCCGACACGCCGGTTACTACCGTCATCACGCCTAATGGGACTTTGACGCTCACATTCTTAAGATTGTTTTCGCGAGCGCCAGTCAGTTCCAGCGCGTTACGCCACGGGCGGCGCACGGTAGGCACGGCCACTTCGAGCTGGCCGCTGAGGTACTGGCCGGTGTAGGTGGTCGTATCCTGCAATAGCTCGGGGTAGGTGCCCTGAAACATGAGGTTGCCGCCGCCACTGCCCGCTTCGGGGCCGATGTCGATAACCTGGTCGGCGGCCTCCATCATTTTCTCTTCGTGCTCCACCACTATCACGGTGTTGCCCATGGCTTGCAACGAGCGCAGCACGCCAATGAGCTGCTCGGCATCCTTGGGGTGCAGGCCGATGCTGGGCTCGTCGAGCACGTACATCGAGCCCACCAGCGCCGAGCCCAGCGACGTGGCCAGCGAGATGCGCTGGCTTTCGCCACCGCTCAGCGTATTGCTCAAGCGGTTGAGGGTGAGATAACCCAGCCCTACCCTATCCAGGTAGCCCAAGCGGTTCGTAATCTCGGCTAGCAGGCGGTCGGCCACGGCCATGTCGTGCTCGCTCAAGGCCAGGTTTTGGAAGAATTCCAGCGCTGCCGAAATGGGTAGCAATACCAAATCGGTGATGCTACGGCCGTCGATTTTCACATATTGCGCATCCTTACGCAGGCGCGTGCCGCGGCAGTCGGGGCACACGGTGCGGCCCCGGTAGCGGCTTTGCAGCACCCGGTACTGGATTTTGTGAGTCTGCTCGCTCACCCATTTGAAGTACGCATCAAGGCCTTCAAAGTACTTATTACCCGTCCAGAGCAAGCGCTGCTCGGCGGCGCTGAGGTCGTTGTAGGGCCGGTGAATGGGGAAGTCGAAGCGGATGCCGTTCTTGAGCAACGGCTTCAGCCACTCGCCTTGCTTCTCGGTGCGCCAGGGCGCGATGGCACCCTCGTACACCGTCATGCTTTTGTCCGGAATCACAAGATCTTCGTCAATTCCTAGCACCGAGCCGAAGCCTTCGCAGGTGTGGCAAGCGCCGTAAGAGTTATTGAAGGAGAAGAAGTTAACGCTCGGCTCTTCAAACACTTCACCGTCCAGCTCAAACTTATCGGAGAAGGTCCGCGTCTCGTTATCCAGCTTTATGATGCAGGCACCGTGGCCTTCAAAGAAAGCCGTTTGCACCGAGTCAGAAAGGCGAAATTGCAGGTCCTCATCATCGGGCTGCACGGCGGCGCGGTCGATGAGAATGAAGACATCACCTTCTACTTCGGGCTTGCCTTCGCCGATTAGGTCTTCAATGAAGGCGTTTTGGCCATCGGCCAGCACCACGCGGCCGTAGCCTTTTTGTAGCAACAGGTCCAGCTCCTTGCTCATGGGCCGGCCGGGCTCGGTGCGCAGCAGCGGCGCCAGAATAGTTACCCGCGTGTCGGGGGGTAGGGAAAAGAGAAAATCGACCACATCGGCCACCGAATCTTTACGCACCTGCTCGCCGCTGACCGGCGAAAACGTGCGCCCTACCCGTGCAAACAGCAGCTTTAGGTAGTCATAAATCTCAGTGCTGGTGCCCACCGTCGAGCGGTTGTTTTTGATGCTGACCTTCTGCTCGATGGCAATAGCCGGCGAAATGCCCCGGATGTAGTCCACATCGGGCTTGTCCATGCGGCCCAAAAACTGGCGGGCATAGCTGCTCAGGCTTTCCACGTACATGCGTTGGCCCTCAGCATACAAGGTATCGAAGGCCAAGCTCGACTTGCCCGACCCTGACAGGCCCGTGACAACGATGAACTTGTTGCGGGGCAACGCCACGCTCAGGTTCTTGAGGTTGTGAACGCGCGCGTTTTTGATAACGATGAACTGGCGCGGGTCGAGGTGGTCGATTTCGTCGTGGGCCGGAGCGGCCACTTGCAGAGCGGAATTGTCGGACATGACTAGCTTAACCGTGCGAACGGGCCGGAAGGTTTCGGCGGCGGCACAAAGGTCGGGGGGAATGCTTACCTACAACCAGCTTTATCATTGTACCCCGGCTTAGCCCATGTTTCCTTCATGCCCGCCCCTAGCCCCCTTGCTACACTGGTAGCTACCCTGAACGAAGTTTGCCGCCAAGCTGAGCAAAATCGAGTGCTTCTCACTAAAAATGAGGCGGCCACCCGCGCCGCTCTTATCGACCCGGTGCTACGAGTGCTGGGCTAGGATACGGCCGATGTGCGGATGGTAGAGCCTGAGCGTACCGTTGAGAATAAACAGTCGCTGGACTATGTGTTGAAAGGCCCAGGTGGCACTATTCAGTCGGTGGTGGAAGCAAAGAAGCTGGGCGAAAGCCTTGACAAGCTGGGACACGTCGGCGCCCTGATTGGCTATGCCTTTTCATTAAAGCCAGTATCGTTTTTCATTACCGATGGGCTGAACTGGCACTGTTACTCACCCGGCCACTCGCACTATGAGCCTACCTCAATCATTGAACTGCGGGCTGACAAGATGCTCCCAGTTGCCCTGCAACTGCTCCAGCTGCTGGACGCAGCCCATAGCGGGTACGGCTTACTACCAACGTCTAGCCTTATTTCCGAGCCAGTTACGGCCCAGCTTATAACTAGCTTTCCCTCAAATCTATCTAGCCAGACTATCCTGGCCCCAGGCTCTCCAAAAGAATATCATCCTTTAGCGGCCGACTTGACTGACCCAGCCAAACAACTCGGTAAGCCCCAGTGGTTGCGCCTACCTGATGGGCAGGAGTACCCGGTCAAAACGTGGAAAGACATTTTGATTAAAGCGGCTGAGTTGGTTTTAAGAAGTCAGGACAAGTTATCAATTCCAATGCTAGATAAAGCCGGAAAGAAAACGACGCTTTTAAACTGGCACCACTCGGGCAAGGAGCGTAGCTCGCATCAAGTAACCTACCAGGGCAAAACCATCTTCCTAGACACACATTATAGCGCCCGCGATTGTGTAGCTAATGCACTCTACCTCTTGCAGCAGCTACCCAAAGGCAGTGCTGCAACCGACACAGCAGTGAGTTTTTAGGCGCTGCTCGCTCTTTGCCAACTGCCTTTCGTCGCGTTGCCTACTTAAATAAGGCGCTGCGCTACTTTTCCTTGTAATAGGAAGATACCCACTACTAGGGAGCAGGGCTCCCCCCCCTTGCGGGCAACGAAGTGCCGAAAAATGCTGGGCTGCTCGGGCCATTCAGTGGCCCTGCAACGAAGCGCACCCCGACGGAACCGAACACCTCCACACCAGTCAGCGGGAAAATCATGCTCCAGTGCGCCGGGCTATAGGCAAAGGCCGGGCGCGTAGATAGAGCCGTAGCGCAGCTACTACCACGAACGGCAGCAACCCGGCCAGCCGGCTGCGTATGCTGCATAGCCACCTGCGCAGCCGGCTGGCCAACTACCTTCGGGTCGCCTGCGTAAAGTGCAGGAGCCTTTTTCTTTCCTTATGGCCGAGCTTCGTATTCAACCCAAAAAAAATCGCCTAGCCCCTGGCTGCTTGTGGCACTGGCTGTGCTGGTGCTAGCCGCAGCCGCCTATTTTTTTCTGCGCCCCGACCCAACCGACGAGCCTACCGCGGCCCTCGCTACCGGCCCGGCCCCAGTTGCAGCTGATAGTTTGAGGCCTAATCTTTCCGCAGTAGCCTCCTCTACCCCGCCGCCCGCCATCGACTCGGCCACCACCAGCCCCGCACCCACCACTGGCTCTGGAACCCGCGCCGCCCTTATCGACCTAAGCCCCAAACTGGTGCAGCTCACCGATCGCGCCGACCTGCGCGACGATGCGGCCATTCGGGAGCAGCGTGACAATTTCACGAGTGCCACCACCCGCCTCGCCGACGGCGACCCCGCTGCCAGCCTGCGCCCCGGCCTGGTAGCTGCCGCCAACCTGCTGCTGGCTGTGCAGCAAAAAGCCTACCCCAACCTCGAAACCGAGGCAGCCACCCTGGTGAACCAAGCTAATCAGCTATCGGGCCGCGACACTACCCCTACCGAGCAGGCCCAAAATCAAGCTTATCTCGCCCAAGCGGCCAGCCTGCTCAATAGCTTGAGTTCCCCTGTGAGTGAGGGACTTTAATTATAGCTCTTATGCCTACCCCCATCTTACGCCGTCTGCGCGACCTCCCCTCTTTCGAACTGGCTACCGGCGATCCTGACCCGCGTGGCTGGGCTGTACGCGGTAGCGATGGCCAGGCCTTTGGTACCGTAGACGAGCTGCTGGTTGACCCCATTTCGCAGCAGGTACTGTACCTCAATGTGCAATTACTTGACGGTTTACCTGGCGTAGCGTCGTCTGGCCCCCACGCCGACCGTCGCATCCTGCTACCTCTTTCAGCCGTAAATCTTGACATGGAGGGCACGAGCGTATTCATCACAAATCTTAGCCGCGATACGGTACAGCACTACCCACTTTTCGTAGATTTCATGCTGCCGCCCGACCTCGAAAATGCCATGCAAAAGGCACTGGAGTCAGCCACTTAAATCGCTGCTATAAAGCAAAGAGGCCCGACGCTACTGCAGCGTCGGGCCTCTTTGCTTTATAGCAGCGGTGGCGATAGCGTTAGCCTAGTAGGCTTGTACCATCTCTACCACGGCATCCACCCAATAGGGCTCCGAGTTGAGCGAAGGCACTAGCTGCCAGTGCTCGCCACCTTTTTCCTCAAATAACTCGCGGAATTCTACCCCTACTTCAATGGTCGTTTCGAGGCAGTCGGCCACAAAAGCAGGCGAGAAGGCCAGCACCTTTTTGATACCTTTAGCCGGAAACTCGGCGAGTACTTCGTCGGTGTAGGGTTGCAGCCAGGGGTCACGCAGGCGGCTTTGCAAGCGGCTTTGGAAGGACACCGTGTATTGGTCATCGCGCAGGCCCAGACCTTCGGCTAGCAAGCGCGAGGTGGCAAAACACTGCGCCCGGTAGCAGTAGCGGTTGTTCTTGTTGTAGGTGTTGCAGCATTTGCCTAGTTGGCAGTAGCCCTTGAAGCTACCCTTAAGCACGTGCCGCTCAGGAATACCGTGATAGCTGAATACAAAGTGGTCGTAATCAGCTTTCGCCATTTCGGCTTTGCCGCGCGCTACAATGCTGGCAATAAAGCCCGGCTCATCGGCAAACGAGCTGATGAAGTTGATACTCGGCACTAACCACCAATCTTTTACGATGTCCATCACCTTCTCCTGCACCGAGCCCGTGCTGGCCGAGGCATACTGCGGAAACAGCGGCAGCACCACGATGCGGTCTACGGCCGCGTCACGCAATTCAGTTAGTGCCGCCTCAATGCTGGGCTTCTGGTAGCGCATCCCGAAGGCTACCACGTATTTGTCGCCTAGCGCCTGTTGCACTGCCGCCTTCAGGTCGAGGCCGTGAAAGAGCAGCGGCGAGCCGCGCTCAGCATCCCACAACTCCTGGTAGATTTTGGCCGACTTCGGCGCCCGCAGTGGCACCACCAGACCTTTAAAGAGGGGGTAGCGCACGGCGGCTGGCATATCGACTACGCGGCCATCAGTAAGAAACTCGTTGAGGTAGCGGCGCACGTCGCTGGTTTGGGGCGAGTCGGGCGTGCCCAGGTTAACTAGGAGCAGGCCAATGCGGCGAGGGGGGGTAGGCATTTTTTTATAGCTGTTAGCCTTTGGCAGTTAGCAAGTAGCTTTTGTAGAGCTAGTAACTAACGACCTACGGCCTGTTTTGTAGTAACTGCCACTTTAACCAAAAACGTGGGGTTTAGGCTTTGATTGGCCTGCAAAAAAAGCTACTAGCTAACTACCAGCAGCTAACAGCCCAAAGAAGCCGTACCTTTGCAGGCTGATTTTCAAAACTATCCTTAAATTATCATCCCTGTGAACCCCGAACCCAAGCCCCACCGTGCCGGCTTCGTCAGCATCATCGGCAAGCCCAACGTCGGCAAGTCCACGCTGATGAACGCTTTAGTGGGCGAGCGTCTGAGCATTGTCACGAGCAAGGCCCAGACCACGCGCCACCGCATCCTGGGTATTCTCAACGGCGAAGATTTCCAGCTTGTCTATTCTGATACGCCCGGCATCATTCAGCCCAAATATGAGCTACACAACGCCATGATGGCGTTCGTGTACTCGTCGCTGGAAGATGCCGACGTGATATTATTTGTCACCGATATCTACGAAAAGCACGACGAAGAGCCCGTAGTTGAGCGCCTGCGCAACACTGTAGACACGCCCATCTACATCTTGGTCAACAAGATAGACCAAGCCGACCAGGCCGAAGTGGAAGCCAAGCTGGCCTACTGGAAAGAGCAGCTACCCAACGCTACCGACGTGCTGCCTATCTCGGCGCTCAATGCCTTTGGCACCGAGCGCGTGCTTCAGCTGGCTTTAGAAAGCCTACCCATCCACCCGCCCTACTATCCCAAAGACGAGCTGACTGACAAGCCTAGCGCTTCTTTGCTGCCGAAATGGTGCGCGAAAAAATCTTCAAGCTCTACAAAAAGGAGGTGCCCTACAGCTCCGAAGTAGAGATTGAGGAGTTTAAAGAAGACGACGATATCATTCGCATTCGCGGTGTTATTTACGTGGAGCGCAACAGCCAGAAAGGCATCATCATCGGCGCCAAAGGCGAGGCATTGAAGAAAGTCGGCACTTGGGCCCGCGAGGAAATGGAGAAGTTTTTCCAGAAAAAAGTGTTCCTAGAATTGTTCGTGAAAGTGAACGAGAACTGGCGCACCGATAGCAAGGCGCTGAGCCGTTTCGGCTACCAGTAGAGCTACGCGGACTTTGTAGTCCGCATCTAACAAGAACTAACGCGAACAACAAAGTCCGCGCAACACCGACCATAATTCACTTAATTACTCCGGGTACTGCCGCGCCAAGGTCGGGCCGGTGGCTGGAGCCAACTACATGAATACCATTGCAATAGTGGGCCGCCCCAACGTGGGCAAGTCCACCCTGTTCAACCGCTTGGTGGGCCGCCGCCAAGCCATTATGGACAACCAAAGCGGGGTAACCCGCGACCGCCATTATGGCTACGGCGACTGGACTGGGCACAACTTCACCGTCATCGACACGGGCGGCTACGTGCACAACTCGGAGGACATTTTCGAGAGCGAAATCAACCGCCAAGTGAAGCTGGCCATTGACGAGGCCGACGTTATCCTCTTCATGGTCGATGCCGACGCCGGTATGCACGGCCTCGACGAAGAGTTTGCGCAGGTGCTGCGCCGCTACATCGGCAAAAAGCCTATCTACCTGGTTGCCAATAAGGCCGATACTAACCTGCGCGCCCAAGGTTCGGGCGAGTTCTACGCACTGGGGCTTGGCGATACGGAAGTATTTGCTATCTCCTCGCAAAACGGCTCGGGCACCGGCGAACTGCTGGATGCCGTGGTGAGCCACTTCGATGAAGTTGGCGAGGAAGAGCCCAATGCCGGCCTGCCGCGCATCGCTATCCTGGGCCGCCCCAACGTGGGTAAGTCGTCATTCGTCAACCTATTGCTGGGCGAAGAGCGCAGTATCGTAACCGACATCGCCGGCACTACTCGCGACTCTATCGAAGCCAAGTATAGTGCTTTCGGCCACGAGTTTATGCTGGCCGACACGGCCGGCTTGCGCCGCAAAGCCCGCGTGAACGAGGACGTGGAATTTTACTCCAACATGCGCACCCTGCGCGCCATGGAGGCCGCCGATGTGTGCGTGATTATCCTCGACGCCAGCCGCAGCATCGAAGCTCAGGACGTGAGCATCATCGGCCTGGCCGACCGCAACCGCAAGGGCATCGTTATCTTGGTGAATAAGTGGGACTTAATCGAGGGCAAGGAGACGAACACCGCCCGTGATTTTGAAGCCAAAATCATGGAGAAGATTGCGCCGATTGCCTACCCCCCTGTTTTGTTCATCTCGGTGCTAAATAAGCAGCACGTGCACAAAGCATTGGAGGTCATCATGGAAGTGTATAGCAACAAGCGGAAGAAAATCCCAACTTCGCAGCTCAACGACGTGATGTTGAAGGAGATTGAGAAATACCCGCCGCCCATCCAGAAGGGCAAGATGGTGCGTATCAAGTACGCTACCCAGCTGCCCACACACAACCCGGTGTTTGCCTTCTTCTGCAACCTGCCGCAGTACATCCCCGAGTCGTACGCTCGCTACTTAGAGAATCGGATGCGCGAGCATTTTGACTTCAAGGGTGTGCCGATTGGCTTGGCTTTTCGCAAAAAATAATTTTTTGGCACAAGCGGGTTACCTCTACCGTTGCGTGGCATTAAGAGGCGGAAATCTTAAAAAACACTTTCCTCTCTTCACCATGAAAAAAGTATTGTTCCTCGCTGTAGCTGCCATGTCCCTCTCGCTCGCTTCGTGCGACAGCAAGAAAGAGGATGCTACTGAAGCCCAAGGCACTGCCGTAAAAGAAGCTGGCGAAGCCAAAGCTGACGCTATGGAAGAGAAGGCTGATGTCGTTCGTGACTCGGCCGACAAAAAAGGCGAAGCTATTGGCGACGCTGCTGACGCAAAAGACCCTAAGTAATCATTTGGTAACAACCATTTTGGTCGTTGTCTAAATGCCTCTCAAAAAAGGCGCTGCTCTCACAAGCAGCGCCTTTTTTATGCGCTGTTGTATAGTAAGAATGGCATGTATTTTGAGCCTCAACTACCAGTATTTTTCTAGGTAAGAAGCTACTAATTCACGGGCTTTTCACAAATTGTGAAGAACAAACCACTGATTCTAGATTGCTGAGCTTATTTAGAAAAAGTACAAATTGTCACTTATCTTTCCACACATAACCAACCAAACCCATGAAAAACATTCTTTTTGCCGCGCTGTTAGCCGGCGCGTCAGCTGTTGAGGCTGCTCCGCTTACTCCTTCGGTAGCCACTTCCCTTACTGTTGCGCAAACAGCTCCAGACCAAGCTCCCATGAGCAAGGCGGAACTGCGGCGCCGACGCAAACTGCGCAAACAGAACGGCCCCGAAGTGTACAAGGGCTCGGTAGCTGAGCAAAACCGTATCATTAACGATGTAGCCGGTTCGGAAAAGGAAGATAGGGATGAGACTCCTGCTAAAGAGCGCAAAAGCAAGCGTAAAAAGAATCAATAATAATGGCCGTTTCTAAACATAAAAAGGAGAGGGTAGCTGCTGGTTAGCAGCTACCCTCTCCTTTTTATGTTTACTTCCCTACCCCCTATCCAACTTATAAATTGTACAAGTAATTGCAGCCTCTAACCGAGGCGGCGGCGCAAAAGCCCATCAACTTCTTCGAGCAGACGGCGCGGCTCGTAGGTACGCCAGGGTAAGTCGTCGAGGTTACCACCAAAATTGATGTAGTGGTCGAGACTGTACTGCGCCATTTCGCGGCGCACGTGGTCTTGAAAATTGATGCCGGCAATCCAGCCATCTTCCACATCCTCAAACCACTCCTCGTAATAACTATCGTCGGAGCCGTGAAAATTGAATACGTTTTCACCAATGAGGATAAATCGCCGGATGCCTTCGTGCACCAACACGTCTAGGATACTGCGCTTGAGCTGCATGATGTCGTTTTCAATGGCATCGTTCCACTCACCAATGAACTCCAAAATAGCCGCTCCATCTTCGTAATCAACCCACAGAATTTTAAAAAACAGGGTATCAGACTCGATGCTATCCCACTGCGGATGAATATAATAGCCATAGATGGTATTACTGTAGGTATCAAGGCTGTACTCGGTACCGAAGAGCGGCGAACGGGGGTCGTCGGCGGCCGAGTACTGCTCAATCCAGTTGTAGTGGGGTTCGATGGTATGCATGGCGAAGAAGTCAGCTGGAGCTGTCCGCTTAGCAAAACGTCGGTTGGGCTGAATCGTTCGGCCGAGCTACTACTAGGTTTGCTTGCGGCTGAGTGTCAAGCCTAATTATTGCTGCGCATCGAGCGCGGCCCGTACCGACCCGTGGTGGCGCAGCAAGGCTGCGGCCTCGGCCGCCGGAATGGCCAGTTCGTCCATGAGCATGCGCTGGCCGCGCTCTACCAACTTGTCGTTGCTGAGCTGCATATCTACCATTTTATTCCCTTTCACGCGGCCGAGCCGAATGAAGGTGGCAGTAGTAAGCATATTTAGTACCAGCTTTTGGGCTGTGCCAGCTTTGAGGCGTGTGCTACCCGTGATGAACTCGGGTCCCGTTATCACTTCCACCGGAAATTCGCAGGCTGCTGCCACGGCCGAGCCCGCATTGCACACCACGCAGCCGGTAGCTAGCCCAGCCGCTCGTGCCGCTTGCAGGCCGCCTACTACGTAGGGCGTGCGCCCCGAGGCCGCAATACCGACCAGCACATCCTGGGCATTCGCCTTAAACTGTTGCAAATCAAGCCAAGCCCGCGTCGCATTATCCTCGGCGCCTTCCACGGCCTGACGGATGGCGACGTCGCCGCCCGCCATAATGCCCACCACTAGTCCCGCTGGTACCCCAAAAGTAGGTGGGCACTCCGAGGCATCTACTACTCCCAACCGGCCGCTGGTACCCGCCCCAATGTAGAACAGCCGCCCCCCAGCGCGCAGCCGCGCCACCACCGCCTCTACCAGCGCTTCAACTTGAGGTAGGGCTTGTTGCACGGCCAAGGGTACGGTTTGGTCGAGCTGGTTCAGGCCGGCCAGCAGAGCAGCCGTAGGCAAGGTTTCGAGGTTTTGGAAGGTAGAAGCGGTTTCGGTAGTCACTGCCTTATGCGTTAGAAACGGATGATTAATTTTTCAACGTGCCGATTATCTGAAACTTATCAAATACCGTAGCAAGGTGCGGCGCATCTTTGTCTAGCTCCTGGGTGAGGTCTTGGCCCGCCCAGTGCTCGTAGTGGTTGCCGCGCTGCCAGAGCCGCGAGCGCGTCACATCGTAGATAGCTCCTTGGTAAGCCACCCAAATTTCATCGCGGTCCTGGCCGTTGCGCAGGGCCAACTGACTACGGGTATAGGTTTTGCGGGCTTGGTCGGGGGCAGTTGGTTGGTCAGTCATTATACCTCGTGTTGGCCAAAAACTTTGGGTTGTGGCGGGGGGTAGGGCCTGCTCAAAATTAGCTCAGTAACGCTTGCGTCCGAATCCAGCGCTGCGGCAAGTCGCCTTGGGCGGCGTGCAGGTAGTCTTGGTGCGTGCACGGCACAATGCGTTTCACCGTTTGGTCGGCCATGCTTTCTACTTCCATCCACCACTTATCGGTATCGGCGCGGCGCGACTTATAAAATACCAGCTCGCTGGGCTCGTCGCGGCCATTGCCAGGCAGCACCAGCGTATACGTAAGAAAGCGATACGTGCCAAAACCCGTTTCGGGCCGGCGGTGGTAGTAGCCTTCCATAAAATACCAGAGCATGGTAGCCAGCGTGGCAGCGGCCAGCCCGTGGGGGTCGTGGTCGGGCCGGTAGCCATACAAGCCAATGGAAGTAAGCTGCTCATTATGACCCGCGTACCAACACAGCTGCGCGGCGTCCTCGTTGCTGAGCCCGAAAGGGCTGGCCGGGTAGTAGCCCGGTGTATCTTGCCAGCGAATGGCGGCAATATCCAGGCTCACAAAATTGGCCTGGCGCAGCACTGGCTCAGCCAGGCGGCGGTCGGTGCGTAGCTCGCCCACGCTCATGGTTTCAAAGTACAGCTTTTCGAAAGCCGCCAGCACCTCGGGCGGCGTGAGGTACTGCTGATGTGCCAGGTGCGCGCAGCTGAAGACAAAATTGGGCGTGTGCATCAGCACGCGCCGCAGGTGGCTGTCTTCGGGCGCCGCATACGGGCCAGGCATGGCCATGTCAGGCCGTGAGTCCACAACGGCGAAGTTGATGGCGGGTGCAGCTTCCTGCTGCGGCTCGTAGGCCAAGAACTGCCCGTAGTCGAGGTCGTGGCCGCCGCCCAGCAGCAGGGGTAGGGTATTGACTTCGAGCAACGCCGCCACAATTTCGCGCAGGCGCTGGTAGGTGTCTTCCAGGCTCAGGCCGGGGCGCAGGTTGCCCAGGTCCACGAGGCGCAGCGGCGCATTGCCCCGCTGCAATTGATAGAAGCGCTCGCGCACGCGGTTGGCCCCGTGCTGGCCGGCTGGTGGCGCGCCGGCCGCCGTGCCGCGCCATTCATCGAGGCCAATCAGCGCTAGGTCGGCCGTGCGCCAGTCCGGAAAGTCTTCGACGAAGCGCGTAGCGTAAGCCGCTACGGTGGTTGAGGCGGGGGTGGGGCCAGTCAGCTCGTCGGGCAGCGGGTCAAAAAAGAGGGCCAGGTTCATTAGCAAGCGCAGCGGGACGCGGTCAAATTTACGCCCACCTTAGTCCAGATTCAGTTTTCGGCTCCCCACTTGGTCGGCAAGCAACGATTTTTTACTGAAAACCCTGTTTCTTTATCCTCTAATTCCCACGCCGACTTCGCTCCGCCCCCGCTTTATGTCTGTTCGCCGCTCCTTCGATATTTTAGCCAATCAACTCGCCACATTTCCGAAGGCTGACGCGCTGGCTGCCAAGTTTAATGGCCACTACGTACCGCTGAGCAGCCAGCAAGTACAAGACCAGGCTAACTTAGTCAGCTTAGGGCTGCTAGCATTAGGCCTAAAAAAAGGTGATAAAGTAGCCATTATCAGTATGAACCGGCCCGAGTGGCTGCTCGCCGATTTCGGCATCGCCCAAATCGGCGCTACTAGCGTGCCGATGTACCCAAGTATCACGGTCGAAGATTACAAGTATATCTTCACCGATGCCGGCGTGCGTGCGGTATTTGTGGCCGATAAGCACCTGTACGACAAAGTAAAAGAAGCAACAGCAGGGCTAAATATTCCGGCCGAAAACGTTTTCACTTTTGATAAAGTAGCTGGTGCCCGTCCTTTTGAAGAGTTGCTGACCTTGGGCCGGCAAGGCAACCCTGCCGACCTAGAGCCTCTAAAGGCTGCTGTGCAGCCCGACGATTTGCTAACGCTCATTTATACCAGCGGCACCACGGGCAGCCCCAAAGGCGTAATGCTGAGTCATGACAACCTGCTAAGCAACTGCCATAACTCGGCCCGCTACGTACCAGTTGGCAAAGATGACAAAGCACTGAGCTTCTTACCTTTGTGCCACATTTTTGAGCGTATGGTAACGTATCTCTACATGATTCACGGCGTGAGTATTTACTACGCCGAGAGTATGGAGACTATCGCCGACAACCTGCGCGAAGTGCATCCCAGCATCTTCACTACCGTGCCGCGCTTGCTCGAAAAAGTATATGACAAAATCGTGGCGAAGGGCCACGAGCAAACCGGCATCAAGCACAAGCTCTTCTTCTGGGCATTGGACTTGGGCCTAAAATACGATACGCAGAAAGACCAAGGCTTCGTTTACAACACCGAACTGGCGCTCGCCAACAAACTCATTTTCAATAAATGGCGCGAGGCGCTAGGCGGCAATTTGCGCTGCATCGTGAGCGGCGGTGGCGCGTTACAACCGCGGCTGGCGCGCGTGTTTTGGGCGGCAGGCATTCGGGTGATGGAGGGATACGGTCTCACCGAAACCTCGCCCGTAATTGCCGTAAACGGCTACGAGCGCGAGAATAACATGATTGGTGCCGTAGGCCCACTCATTGATAACATGGAGGTGAAAATCGCCGCCGATGGCGAGATTTTGACGAAGTCGGCCTCTGTGATGAAAGGCTACTACAATCAGCCCGAACTCACGGCCGAGACAATCGACCAGGATGGCTGGTTTCACACCGGCGACATTGGCGAGTTTGTCAATGGCCGCTTCCTGAAGATTACCGACCGCAAAAAGGAAATGTTTAAGACGAGTGGTGGCAAGTACATTGCCCCACAAGTTATTGAGAACAAGGTAAAAGAAGACCCATTCATCGAGCAGATGATGGTAGTAGGAGCCGACCGCAAGTTTCCGGCCGCGCTCATCATCCCAGCCTTTGATGAGCTGAAAAAATGGGCTGCCAAAAATAGTGTAACTGCCCAATCGAACGCCGACTTGGTAAAGGATGAAAAAGTAGTCAAGTTCTACCACGAGTTGATGCAGAAATACAACCAGGGCTTCGCGCAGTGGGAGCAGGTGAAAAAAGAAGTATTGCTACCCGAACTCTGGACGGTAGAAAGCGGCGAAATGACGCCCACTATGAAAGTGAAGCGCAAGGTTATTACCGAGAAAAATCAGGCCGTCATTGAGGAGTTGTATACCCGAGCCGAAAAAGAGCCGCGCGGGCGCGTAGCGCATTAAAAAGTAGCTTAGACTTTGTAGTCCGAGCGCGCAAAGCGCGCATTTTGGGTGCGGGGCCGTCCTCACGTAGAATGCGCGCTTTGCACGCGCTCGGACTACAAAGTCTAAGCTACATTTAGTATGCAAGCCTAACAAATTTCTTCGTATGTTTACCGCACTTTCGCTGCGATATGAAACCTGAAGAAACCGTTGATTACAACATCAAAGTAGCCTGGCACGCCATTTCGCGCATGTACAATACGCAGGCAGCCCGCTACGACATTACCACAAGCATCGGCTTTGTGCTGCTCAATATTGACCAGGAACTGGGCACGCCAGCTACCAAAATTGCGCCGCTGCTAGGCCTCGAAACCCGCTCGCTCACACGCATTTTGCGCAGCATGGAGGAGAAGGGTCTTATTTATAAGCAGGCCGACACGCAGGATAAGCGCTCGGTACGCATCTTTCTCACCGAGCTAGGGCTAGAGAAAAAAGAGGTTTCGCGCCAGACGGTACGGCACTTCAACCTGAAGGTGCGCGACAAAATACCGCAGAACCAGCTGGATGTTTTTTTCAAAGTAGCCGGCCAGATTACGAGCATGATTGAGGGTAAAACGCTTTTTGATGACTTTGAATTGAAGCCCTTGCGCAAAGAGCCATCGGCTTAGAGAAGGATAGCCTTTTATTCCTTCCTACCCTCGCCTGGAAATAAAATATCCCACCCAACGCGGGCTGAAAGTCCGCGCTACTTTATATGAAACGCATAATCAAGAAAGTTGCCGTGCTGGGCTCCGGCGTGATGGGTTCGCGCATTGCTTGCCACTTCGCCAACATCGGCGTGCCGGTGCTACTGCTCGATATCGCGCCGAAGGAATTGACGGCCGACGAGGAAAAGAAAGGCCTGAAGCTGGATGCGCCCGCCGTGTGTAACCGCATTGTAAACAGCGCGCTGCAGGCCGCCGTGGTGGCCAATCCGTCGCCGCTGTACCGCAAGAGCGAGGCGAGCCGCATCAAGACCGGCAACTTCGATGATAACCTGAAGGAAATTGCTACCTGCGACTGGGTGATTGAAGTCGTCGTAGAGCGGCTCGACATTAAAAAGAGCCTCTATGAGCGGGTAGAGCAGTTCCGCAAAAAGGGCACGCTTATTACGAGCAACACTAGTGGCATCCCGATTCACTTGTTGGCCGAGGGCCGCTCGCCGGATTTCAAGGAAAACTTCGCGGGTACACACTTCTTCAACCCGCCGCGCTACCTGAAGCTGCTCGAAATCATCCCTACCCCCGATACCAAACCGGAAGTTGTTGATTTCCTGCTGCACTACGGCGACTTGTACCTAGGCAAAACGGTAGTTTTGGCCAAAGACACGCCCGGCTTTATTGCCAACCGTGTAGGCGTATTTGCCCTGCTCGACGCCATGCAGACCATGCAGAAGTTGGGCTTGACAGTGGAGGAAACCGACAAGCTAACCGGCCCGGTTATCGGCCACGCGAAGTCGGCTACGTTGCGCACGTCGGACGTGGTGGGTTTGGACACGACTATCAACGTAGCAAATGGGCTAGCCCAGGGCCTGCCGAATGACGAGGCCAAGGACGTATTTGTGCTGCCTGATTTCGTGAAGCAGATGGGCGAGAACAAATGGTTGGGCGACAAAACCGGCCAGGGCTTCTACAGGAAAGTAAAGGGCGCAGATGGTAAGTCAGAAATCTACGCGCTGGATCTTAATACCCTGGAATACAAGCCTTCGCAAAAGGTGAAGTTTCCCACGCTGGAGTTGACTAAGAGCATTGATAAGCTGGCTGACCGCTTTAAAGTATTGGTGGGGGGTAAGGACAAGGCGGGCGAGTTTTACCGCCTGAGCTTCGGCAGTCTCTTCGCCTACGTGAGTAACCGCATCCCCGAAATCGCCGACCAACTCTACAAAATTGACGACGCGCTGCGCGCTGGCTTCGGCTGGGAGCTAGGGCCGTTTGAAACTTGGGACGCCTTGGGTGTAGAAGCGGGGGTAGGGCTGGCGAAAGCCGCGGGCCGCACCGTGGCGCCGTGGGTAGAGGAGATGCTAGCCGCTGGCAACCAGACCTTTTACAAGGTAGAAAACGGCGTGCGGAAGTTCTACGACAAGGAGAGCCAGCAGTACCAAGCTGTATCGGGGGTAGAGAACTTCATCATTCTCGACAACCTGCGCGCCAGCGGCAAGGTGCTGTGGAAGAACGCCGGCGCGTCGGTTATCGACCTCGGTGATGGCATTCTGAACGTGGAGTTTCACTCGAAGATGAACTCGCTGGGGACTGACGTAATTCAGGGCCTCTTGAAGGGGGTAGAGCTAGCCGAAAACGGTTACCGCGGCCTCGTGGTGGGCAACGATGCGCCGAACTTCTCGGCTGGCGCCAACCTGGGCCTCGTGTACATGCAGGCCCTGGAGCAGGAATTTGACGAGCTGAACCTGATGATTCAGCAGTTTCAGCAGGCCATGATGCGGATGCGCTACAGCAGCATTCCGGTGGTGGGCACGCCGCACGGCCTCACGCTGGGCGGCGGTTGCGAGCTCAACCTGCACTGCGACCGCGTGGTAGCTTCGGCCGAGTCGTACATCGGCCTCGTCGAGTTTGGCGTGGGCCTGATACCCGGCGGCGGCGGTACCAAGGAAATGACTTTGCGCACCGCAGCCAAGTACGAGGAGGGCGAGCCCGAATTCAACCTGCTCCGCAACACCTACATGACCATCAGCACGGCCAAGGTTTCTACTTCGGCAGCGGAAGCTTTCGACCTGGGCTTCCTGCGCCGCGGCGACGAGATTGTGGTGAACCCCAGCCGCGTAATCGCCCAGGCCAAGGCCGCGGCCATTGAGCTAGCCGACGCCGGCTACTCGCAGCCCAGCCAGAAAATCAATATAAAGGTGCACGGCAAGGGCGCGCTGGCTATGTTCAAAACCGGCGTGTACGCTATGAAAGAAGGCAAGTACATTTCGGAGCACGACCAGAAAATCGCCGACAAGCTCGCCTACGTGATGTGCGGCGGCGACCTCTCCTCCCCCACTGAGGTAAGCGAGCAGTATCTGCTGGACCTGGAGCGCGAGGCATTCTTGAGCCTCTGCGGCGAGCGCAAGACGCTGGAGCGGATTCAGTCGATTCTTACTACGGGCAAGCCGCTGCGTAACTAAGCGCAGATTTTCGCAAGGTTAGCAGAGGTTTTGCAAAATCTATTGACAAAGCCTACCCCCTTCTAGCCTTGTAAAACCTCGCCTTACCTCGTGAACCCTTGCGCTAAAAAATATAAACTACTATCATGGCTAATACCGCATATATCGTGGCCGGCTACCGCACGGCCGTTGGCAAAGCGCCGCGTGGCGTCTTCCGTTTTACCCGTCCCGACGACTTGGCGGCCGAGGTTATCAAGCACCTCGTGAAGTCGGTGCCGGCCCTCGACCCCAGCCGTGTCGATGACGTGATGGTGGGCAACGCCGTGCCCGAGGCCGAGCAGGGCCTGCAAATGGGCCGCCTTATCTCGCTGCTGGCCCTACCCATCAATGTGCCAGGCCTCATCGTGAACCGCTACTGCGGCTCGGGCGTAGAAACCATCGCGATGGCGGTGGGCAAAATCACGGCCGGCATGGCCGAGTGCATCATCGCAGGCGGCACCGAAAGCATGAGCATGGTGCCCACCGTAGGCTGGAAAACCGTACCCAACTACAAGCTCGCCACCGAGCACCCCGACTACTACATGGGCATGGGCCTCACCGCCGAGGCTGTAGCCAACGATTACAAAATCAGCCGCCAGGACCAAGACGAGTTTGCTTACAACTCGCACCAGAAGGCCATCAAAGCCATCAAGGACGGTAAGTTTGCTAAGAGCATTGTACCCATCACGGTAGAAGAAACCTACCTCGACCAAGCTACCGGTAAGAAGAAGAACCGTTCCTACGTAGTCGATACCGATGAAGGCCCCCGCGCCGATACCTCGCTGGAGGCGCTAGCCAAGTTGCGTCCCGTATTCGCCGCCAACGGCAGCGTGACGGCCGGTAACTCGTCACAAACCTCCGACGGCGCAGCCTTCGTGCTCGTGATGAGCGAGAAGATGGTGAAGGAGCTGAACCTAGAGCCCATCGCCCGCATGGTCACTTACGCCACTGAAGGCGTAGACCCGCGCATCATGGGCATGGGCCCAATTGCCGCCGTTCCAAAGGCCCTGCGCCAGGCCGGCATGAAGCTGGCAGACATCGACTTGTTTGAGCTGAACGAAGCCTTCGCTTCGCAATCGCTGGCCGTAGTGCGCGAGCTAGGCATCGACACCGAAAAGCTGAACGTGAATGGGGGCGCCATTGCGCTAGGCCACCCGCTGGGCTGCTCGGGCGCCAAACTCTCTATCCAACTCTTTGATGAGTTGCGCGACCGAGGTCAGAAATACGGCATCGTAACCGCCTGCGTAGGCGGCGGCCAGGGTGTGGCGGGTATTTATGAACTGCTGAAGTAGGCCCTACCCCCCTCTCGTCTGTCATGCTGACGAAGAAAGCACCTTGTTAGGTAGCGCCGGAGAATTCTTGCGCAAGGCCGAATAAGATGCTTCGCAAGCTCGGCATGACAGACGATTTTTTATTTCAAAGTAGTCGGCACGCCTAACATTTCTCACTTATCTTGCAACACTATTTCGGCCGGCGCTTTGTTGGCTAACTATGCGGCAAGACTAACAGTTTACACTCCCACCTTACTCTAATCACCATCATGGAAGTATCGAACAAAGCCGTCGTGAAGGGCGGCGAATTCATCATCAAGCCTACTGAGGCCCAAGACGTTTTCACGCCCGCCGACTTCACGGAGGAGCAGAACATGATGTACCAAACCTGCGTGGACTTTGTGGCCGCTGAGGTGCACCCGCTGCTCGAGCGCCTCGATAACCACGAAGAAGGCCTCATGCGCGGCCTGATGGAAAAAGCCGGCCAGCTTGGCCTGTTTGGCGTAAGTGTGCCGGAGCAGTTTGGCGGCCTGGATATGGACTTCCCGACCGCTTTGCGCGTGACGGAGGGGGTAGGCGGCGGCAATTCGTTTCCGGTAGCCTTCGCGGCGCACACGGGCATTGCCCTGCTGCCGATTCTGTATTTCGGTAATGACGAGCAGAAGAAAAAATATATCCCCGGCCTCACCGACGGCACCCTGATGGGCGCCTACTGCCTCACCGAGCCCGGCTCGGGGTCTGACGCGCTGGGCGCGAAGACCAAGGCCGTGCTCAACGCTGAAGGCACGCACTACGTGCTCAACGGCCAGAAAATGTGGATTACCAACGCCGGCTTTGCCGACGTGTTTATCGTGTTTGCCAAGATTGACGGCGAGCAGTTCACGGGCTTCATCGTGGACAAGGACACGCCCGGCCTGAGCCTCGGCAACGAAGAGCACAAGATGGGCATCCGTGGCTCATCGACCCGCCAGGTATTCTTGACTGATGCGCAGGTGCCTAAGGAGAATGTGCTGGGGGAGATTGGCAAGGGTCACCTCATCGCCTTCAACGTGCTGAATATCGGCCGCATCAAGCTGGCAGCGGCTTGCCTGGGCGGCGCTAAAGCCACAGCTACCCAGAGCGTAAAGTATGCCAACGAGCGCGTGCAGTTCAAGCTACCCATCTCGAAGTTTGGTGCTATTCGCTACAAGCTGGCGCAGCAGGCCATTCGGATGTACGCCGTGGAGTCGGCTATCTACCGGGCTGGCGAGGACATTTATCGCAAGGAGCAAGAGTTGCTAGCCAGCGGCCTCGGCACCAACGAAGCATTGCTGGGTGCGGCTCGCGAGTTTGCCGTGGAATGCGCTATTCTGAAAGTAGAAGGTTCAGAAGTGCTTGACTACGTGACTGATGAGGGCGTACAGATTTACGGTGGCTACGGCTTCTCATCGGACTACCCGATGGACCGCAACTACCGTGACTCGCGCATCAACCGCATTTTCGAGGGCACCAACGAAATCAACCGGATGCTGGCCGTGGACATGATTTTGAAAAAGGGCCTGAAAGGCGAAATCGACCTGATGGGCCCGGCCCAGGCCGTGCAAGAGGAGTTGATGAGCATCCCGAGCATGGGCGAAAGCGATGACTCGGCCTTCGCCGCCGAGAAAAAAGCCATCGCCAACCTGAAGAAAGCAGTGCTGATGGTGGCCGGCACGGCCGTGCAGAAGTACATGAACTCGCTCGCCAAGGAGCAGGAAGTACTGATGAACATCGCTGACATGGCCATCAAGACCTACACCGCCGAGAGCACCCTGCTGCGCGTAGAAAAGGAAATCGCTGCTAAAGGCGAAGAAGCCATGAGCCGCCAGCTCAACATGGCCCGCGTGTACCTCTCCGACGCCATTGACCTCGTAGAGAAATCGGGCCGCGAAGCCATCGCCAGCATGACCGAGGGCGACGAGCAGCGCCTGATGAGCATGGGCCTCAAGCGCTTCACTAAGCCTGACCTCTTCAACGTGAAAGATGCTCGCCGCCGTGTGGCCGCTGGCCTCATTGAAGCTAACGAGTATTGCTACTAAAGCCACTTCCTAAGTAAAAAGGCTCCGTAGGCGATTCGTTCGCCATTTCAGCATGCCGCATTTTCTTTTGACCCAACCAAAAAGGCCACCCAACTGGGTGGCCTTTTTGGTTGGCGTTAGCCTTGGCGAATCGTCCATGAAATCCAGGCAATTCACTAACAAGTAAGTTATTAAATATTCTATTTAATCTTCACTTCGTTTAGCTGCAAGGCCGCTGATTTTTTGCTTGGACGGCTAATGCCGATGATGGTTTTAGGGGCTAGCCACGTCGTGAAGTCTTTCACGTAAGCCAGCTGCTGGTCGTTGGCTACGTTGAGTTTGAGGCGCTGAGGAGCGCCGACCACGCCGGTTGGCGCCTGAATCTTACGCAGGTAAAGGTCTGACTTACTGTCGATGGTTTCCAGAGTCACTAGCTGCACTTCTTCACCAAAAACAACAGCGCGGTAGCCGATGCCAGTGTAGCTGTCAATAGCCGGGGCCACCTGGTCTTTGGCTACAATGTCGTGCCAAGTAGGCGTCAGAAAGGGGCTGTAACCGAACAAGTACAGTTCGCGGGCGTGCACCGGCATCTCAGGCCCGCCTTCCTCAAAGTGCCGCTCGGCAATGACAACCAGGTTTTTATCCGTAGTCAGTAGCATATCGGCTAGGTAAATATCAGCTAGGGTCTTCACCTCCATACCAGTAGCAGCAGTTATCTCACCCAGGAAAGCCGGCGCAAAGGGTACCTCATCGGCTAGGTGCAGCTTACTTTCAGCAAAATCGAAGCGCACCACTTTGAGGCCGCTGAGTTGGCCGGTGCGGTCGTTGGCACACAGCGCAGCGGCGTAAAGTTGGCCATCGGGCTGGAGGCTAAACTTCGCATCTCGAATTGTGATGGGCTGGCCTCCAAAGGTGCCGCCCACCGGCACACCCATTACCTGAATAGTCGTAGCTACTCCTACTCGGTCGGCCGTGGCGGGATAGCGGCGCACGGTTAGCTTCTTCATTCCGTCGCCGAGCAACGTGACGTACTGCGCCCCGTCGTTGGCTAGTAGAATGTTAGGCGAAAAAAAATCACCCTGATCCCGAAAGTCATAAGTCCGGTCAAGGATTTTATTCAGCTTCTGGTCATAAAGCGTGCCTTCCAAAGTACGCACTTGTTCTTCACGGGTAAGGTAGCGGTAGGCAAGCAGGTGATTTCCATCGGGCGAAAGCCGAACCACAGGCCGACGGTCGCCAGTTGGAGCCGACACTACTATTACCGGTGCCCCTTTCTGGCCCCCAGCCAGAGCAAAGGGTTGTACCGTTAAGTTTTGGCTGTTTTCGTCGGCATGATGGACTACCACCCACACCTGCTCAGCATTGCGGCCGAAAGCCTCCACGGTTTCGCCAGGAGCCACAGGTAGCGTGGTACTCCACTGCTTTTTAAGGCCAGCATCGTAGCGTTCCACGGCGTAGGCACTGCCGCTTTGGTGGGCCAGAATGATGAAACCACTGCCATCAGCCAGGGCTAAAGTCTTGTGTGGAACCCGTTGGTTGTAGCGGTCCTCGCCTTGCTCAGGCAGGTAGCTAAAAGGGGTTGACTTAATTTTTTGAGCCTGGGCGGGTAGGAGCACGCTGCCGAAGCAGCTGCAAGCCAATATTACTATACTAACTGAAAAACGCATACGAAGCAGGGTAACTAAGAAGGACGCCTAGCGCCCCGGAAGCCCAAAAATACCTCGGCCAAGGTCAGTAGACTAGTACTCATTTATAGCTCACTACAAGAGCGGTCGGCAAAATGCTTGTAACTTTACTCGCAATGAACGCCTATCTCAAGACTCTTAGCGCTTAGTGCAACTATTCTTATTATAGAACGTTCAAGACGCGTGACCCGAAAAAGTTAAATTCTACTCTGACTGCACTACTTTCCCCACCCAAGCTTTAATTTTTGTACATTTAATATTTAACCAACTGGCATTTATTTTGAGGTAGTATCTGCCACTACCTACACATTATGAAATCATTTCTCAAACTAGGTTTGCTGTTCGCCCTTATTGTGACTGGCCGATATATGCAGCTGGCTACTCCCACTGCCACCACGGGCCTCACTAAAACGCCTGTAGCGCTGTTTGCTGCGGATTCTGCTACTGGCCTAACGATAGCGCGCTACGTCAATAGCCAGCCAGCCCAGGCTATTCCAGTCAGCCAACAACAGGCTAACCAACCAATGACCTGGTTCTAGCGGTGCCAAGCGGTTTCTTATAAAGAAGTCGCTTTTTTTATGCACAATTCCAAGCTAGCTGATGCGGCTCCAATTGACAGCTGTAGCCGGCAAGCTTTCGATGTGTCTTCGAATATTACCATGCTCGGGCCGCGCCAGCTCAGGGTCCTCGCTGAGGATTGCCTGGGCGGCGGCCCGGCTTTCGGTCAAAATGCGCCCATCTTTGGCTAGGTCAGCAATTAGCAGGTCGAGCACCCCACTTTGCTGGGTCCCCATTAAGTCGCCGGGCCCGCGCAGCTTCAAGTCGATGTCGGCTATCTCGAAGCCATTATTAGTCCGCACCATCGTTTCGAGACGGGTGCGGCTATCCTTGCTCAACTTGTAGCCCGTCATCAGAATGCAATAGCTTTGGTCGGCGCCGCGCCCTACCCTGCCCCGCAGCTGGTGCAATTGCGAAAGGCCAAAGCGCTCGGCGCTTTCAATTATCATCACGGAGGCGTTGGGCACGTTCACACCAACTTCGATAACGGTGGTCGCCACCATTATCTGGGTTTCCTGCTTCACAAAGCGCGCCATTTCGAAGTCCTTTTCCTCAGCTTTCATGCGCCCGTGCACGATGCTGATTTGCAAGTCTGGGAAGGCTCGGCTTACGCTTTCGTAGCCGTCCGTGAGGTCTTTATAATCCATTGTTTCGCTTTCCTCAATGAGCGGATACACGATGTAGATTTGCCGGCCCAACGCCACTTGGTCGCGCACGAACTGAAACACCTTCAACCGGTTAGCATCATAGCGATGCACCGTCACAATAGGTTTGCGGCCAGCAGGCAGCTCGTCGATCACACTTACATCAAGGTCGCCGTAGAGCGTCATGGCCAGCGTGCGCGGAATGGGTGTGGCCGTCATCACGAGCACGTGCGGAATCACGTAGGTATTCTTCTGCCACAGTTTCGAGCGCTGGGCCACCCCGAAGCGATGCTGCTCATCCATGATAGTTAGGCCCAAGTTTCGGAACTGTACCACGTCTTCGAGCAGCGCGTGGGTGCCTACGAGCATCTGCATGGTGCCATCGCGCAACTGCTCGTGCAAGATGCGCCGCTGCGAGGTGCGCGTGCTGCCTGTGAGCTTGCCCAGGTTGAGCCCTAGCAGGTCAGCATACACTTTTAAGCCCTGGTAGTGCTGGTCAGCTAGGATTTCGGTGGGTGCCATTAGGCAGCTTTGGGCACCATTGTCGGCGGCCATTAGCATCGAAATAAAAGCTACAATGGTTTTGCCCGAGCCCACGTCGCCTTGCAGCAAGCGGTTCATTTGCTGCCCGTTGCAGAAGTCCTTGTATATCTCATGGATAACCCGCTTTTGTGCACCCGTGAGGTCGAAAGGCATCACGTTTTTGTAGAAATGCACCAGGGTAGGCACCTCACTAAAAATCTGGCCCGCTAGCGTCACCTTGCGCTGGTCTTTCTGGCGCAGCAGCTTGAGTTGAATGTAGAAAAGCTCCTCAAACTTGAGCCGGAAACGCGCCTTTTCTAGCAGCTCGGGGCTCTGCGGGAAGTGAATTTGCTGCAGTGCCGTGGCCTTGTCGAGCAGCGCGTACTGCTGGATGAGGTCGGGCGACAACGTCTCCGTTACATGAGGTAGGGCAATCTTGAGCAGGTCGCCTACCATCCTCATTATCGCCTTGCTGTCGATGCGGTGGTAGTTTTTGAGCTTCTCGCTCGTATTATATACAGGTTGCAAAAAGCTTTGTCCCGGCTTCTGCTCGCTCACTTCCTCCAGGTCGGGGTGGGCCATCTGCGGCCGGCCGTTGAACATTGTTGGCTTGCCAAAGACAATGTATTCCTGGTGGTTCTTAACGACTTTTTCTAGGTAATTCACGCCCTTAAACCACACTACTTCCAGCTCGCCACTGGCATCGCCCACTTTGGCTACCAGGCGCTTTTTGGGTCCCTCCCCTATCACTTCGCGCCCGCGCAAGATGCCTTTTACCTGCACGTAGGGAAGTTCATCGTGCAGATCCACAATGTTGTAGAACTGGGTGCGGTCGAGGTAGCGGAAAGGGTAGCGCTGAATTAGGTCGCCGTAGGTGAACAGCCCCAACTCTTTGCCTAGCAACTGTGCCCGCTGTAGCCCTACCCCCCGCAAATACTCCAGCTTGGTTTGAAAAAAGTTACTCATCTCTGAAATAGAACGAGACTATACTATATAAAACACTAAACAAGAACGCCATGCCCATCTGGCGTCCGCTTGCTGAAGCATCGTGCTCGCGCCGCTGAATTATTCACCTAACGATTTGGGCGCACTACTTCAGGAAGAGAACGCTAGAGGAGCATGGCGCTTTATCAAAGCTTATTATTTGTATTTCAGCGTATTAAGCATCTGCATCATGTCGTACTTCACGTACTCAATCACTGGGGCCAGCGAGTCGTTGGCCGTAGCCGTGCGGAAGTAGAGCGCGGCCCGGAAGAAGTGCTTGGTGCTATCGGTGGTATAAAACTGAAACTGGCTCGGTACCTCACCTTCCAGCTCAAACACAGAAGCACGCATTCCGTTGGGCGTACGCAAGATTTTCTCTTCAATCGAGGTAGCCTTAATCTGGTGCTTGCCCGTGAGCTTACGTGCGTCTTCCATCATCTTGTTGTAGAGCTGACGGTTGCGCACCACATTGGTGTAGGTTATCTGCACGTTGGCATGCAGCTGGGGGTAGTAGATATTCAGCCAGTCGGGCTGCGCCATGTATGACGAATCGCGCAGCACTTTGGCACTCTGTGAGTACTCAAAGGTGTAGGGATGGCCGGCCGGCAGCGTGCGGTAGCGGTGCGGCGGCAAGTCGATGCGGTTGTAGCCCTTGGGCTTAGGTGTATAGTCGGGGGCCGACGAGCAAGCGGCCAGCGACCCGGCCGCCCCACTCAGCGCCATTGCCCAAACCCAGAATCGAGAAGCACTCATACTAGCTAATAACAGAGGAAGCTCAAAGTTAGCAGGCTCCTACCTCGCCCAACGCCAAAAAGCCCCGGCTTGGTGCCGAGGCTTTAAGTTTAGAAGCAGCCAAGAGCCATTTCACCGATTTAGAACGGAAGCTGGTCTAGTTCTGGCTCCAGGCGTAAGCTCACGTTTTCGGGGGGGGTAGGGCTCGCAGCGGTGGCGCTGCTGCCGCTCGGCCGGCCACCCAGCAGCGAAATTTCTTCCGCAATGATCTCTGTGATGTAGCGCGTCTGCTGGTCCTTGTCCTGGTATTGGCGGGTGCGCAGCTTTCCCTCTACGTATATCTGGCTGCCTTTCTTGAGGTACTTCTCAGCCAACTCAGCTAAGCCCCGCCAGGCCGAGATATTGTGCCACTCGGTGCGCTCGACCCGGTTGCCCTGCTTATCCTTATAATACTCGTTGGTGGCCAGCGTAAAGTGCGCCACGCTGGTGCCGCCTTCCAAATGGCGTACCTCGGGATCCTTACCCAAGTTACCTACCAAAATCACTTTATTCACTCCAGCCATACTCTTGCGTTTTAATAACTTGCTCAGCAGCCAACCACAGCTGCCATTAACAGATTAAAAGTACGAATCAGCATTCGTTTTTGCAAATATTTTTAGTATAATAAGCTAACTAAAATAGTTATGCATTCTTGCTTCTAAAAAAAGGGTAGGGCCCTACACAACAAGCGCCTACCCCCTCCTTTTTATTTAGCACCAGCCAAGTACTTGCTGATTAGTACTGGCTTTGGCAGCTCCTCTATCTCAGCGGCCGAGTAGGCTTGCAAACCGGTATCACGCAGAGTAGCGACGGGTAGCGCGGCGGCCAACTGCACCGCATGAAAGCGAGCCTCCAGCTTCTGGTGACTGAGCACGTGGCGCAGAGCCGGGGCGGGGCGGTCCTCCGCTACGCGGCTGGTGTCGAGCTGGCCCACCAGAGCTGCCACATGGCGTAGCACCTCGGCGGCAGGCAGGTCGGTGCTATCTGTTTCGGCCAGAGCAAAGTCGTAAAGGCCCTGCCAGATATCGCCCGCCGGGCGTGCCTTCAGGTACAGCTGCTCACCATAATGCAGCACTAAGTAATGAAAATACCGGGTGCGCGCCGCCTTAGCTTTACTCTTGACGGGCAGTAACGCCACCTGTCCGTGTTGAAAAGCCCAGCACTGGCTTTGCAGCGGGCAAAACAGGCAGTCTGGCTTATTGGGCGTACACTGCAACGCCCCAAACTCCATGATGGCCTGGTTGAATTCAGCGGCGTGGGCGGGGGGTAGGTACAGGTCAGCCAGCGCCTGGAATTCTTTGCGTGAACTAGGCGCCGCAATGTCGGAATGCAACCCGAAAATGCGCGCTAGTACCCTAAATACATTGCCATCGAGCACCGCTACCGCCTCATCGAAGGCAAAAGATGCGATAGCCGCAGCCGTGTAAGGCCCTACCCCCTTTAGCTGGCGCAAACCGTCATACGTGGCTGGAAAAACGCCGTCAAATTCGGCCACTACTTGTTGGGCGGTGTGGTGCATGTTGCGGGCGCGGGAGTAGTAGCCCAGGCCCTGCCAGTGCCGCAACACCTCTTGTTCGGGGGCGGCAGCTAGATTTTGCACCGTGGGGTAGGAGGTCAGAAAATCAAGGTAATAGGGCAGTCCCTGCGCCACGCGGGTTTGCTGCAGAATAACTTCAGAAAGCCAAATAGCGTAGGGGTCGCGAGTGTGGCGCCAGGGCAAGTCGCGCCGATGGCGCGGGTACCAATCCAGCAGGGCCGGAGCGAAGAAAGGATTGGAGGGAACCGGGGCCGTGGCCGAGACAGTTTTAAGCAAAATAATGAGTCAGAATATTTTGGCCAAAGAGAAACTTGGAGGTTTCCATTGGCCGAACAAAATTTAAGGAGTACCTTTGCGCTCCGTTTCGAATGGCGAACCACTTACCGGGCAAGGAATTACGTCGAAAACGGTTGATTATCCGCCCGATATTTTTTTTCACTTTTAGTACCCCCCCTTACCAACGTGACCAAAGCTGAGGTAATTTCCGAAATCTCGCAAAAAACCGGCATTGAGAAAGCCGATGTGCTGACGACCGTTGAGGCATTCTTCAAAGTAGTGAAGGACTCGATGACCGAAGGCCACAACATTTACGTGCGTGGCTTTGGCTCGTTCGTAAACAAAAAGCGTGCTCGCAAAGTAGCCCGTAACATCTCTAAAAACACGTCGCTCATTATCGACGAGCATTTCATTCCGAGCTTCAAGCCAAGCAAAACTTTTGTAGCTAAAATCAAAGGCAGCAAAAAGATTACTGGTGAGTCTTCGGAGAAAGCCCCTAAGAAGGCTGCCAAAACCACCAAGAAAGCAAAAGCTTAGTTGTTAACCACTTTGCGGTAGCAAGGTAATGAGGTGATAAGGGCGGACCGGATGGCTGCTATAGCTAGCCTCAACTCCTTCCTTATCACCTCATTGCTTGCTACCCCTAGCTATTTATCGTATGGCTTCCACTTCCCAAACCAGTACGCATCAACTGTTGCTGCTGGCCGGCGCGCTAGCGCTGGCGGGTGGGTTGTATGCACTGCCGAAAGGCATCGTGAAACCCAAGGAAGGTAAGGCTGAACTGAAGCAAGACGCGGCGCGCACGGCCAATCGTGACGGCGGTGGCATCGCCACCAACGGCTCGAAAGCCGATGCCTCCTCGGGCCCTCGCCCCGCCGAAACCGGTACGCTGGCAGGTGAGGCAGGCCCCAGTGCTGCAGCCCCGCACACGCAAGCCACTGCTGCACAACGGCAAGACCTTAACACTTTGCTAGCTCAGTACCACACTGCTACGGCAACTGACCGCCGCCAAGTAGCTACTACGCTAGCCGCACGCTACGCCACGGTGCAGCGCCTCGACAGCGCAGGCTACTATCTGGCTACAGTGGCTACTGCTCAGCCCAGCGAAAAAGCCTGGCAGCAAGCTGCCGATGCTTACTTTCAAGCGTATAGCTTTGCGGCTTCGGCCGAGCGCAAAAAAATGCTCGGTGACAAAGCACGGGAACTATATGATAAAGTACTGGTTGCCAATCCTGATAACTTGGACGCCAAGACCAACCTAGGTATGGCGTACATGAGCAGCGACAACCCTGTAAAGGGTATCGGCCTACTACGTGAAGTACTGGAAAAGGACCCCAAAAACGAGAAAGTACTTTACAACTTAGGCATTTTGGCTATCCAAAGTAACCAGTATGACAAAGCAGTAGAACGCTTTGCGCAATTGGTGCAGGTAAACCCTAAAAATGTGGAAGGTCAGTTTTACTTAGGGGTATCGCTGGCCCGCACCAATCGGGGACCTGCTGCCCGGGCTGCTTTTCAAAAGGCTAAAGGCCTCAGTACCGACCCAGCATTAGCTGCCTCGGTAGAAGAGGAACTGGCTAAACTTCAAAACTAATCCCTGCTTGCGCGCAACTGGCCGCCGGAACGTTACTTTTACGCCCCCAAACCAGGAACACCCAATCCAGGACTATTTCATATCTACCCTTTAACTCACCACGACAATGCCCTGCGGTAAGAAACGTAAACGCCATAAGATTGCCACCCACAAGCGCAAGAAGCGCCTGCGCAAAAACCGTCACAAGAAGAAGTAATCTTCTGACTTAGTGCGGAGTAAGGGGTAGGCAGCCCGTCGCTAACGCGACCGCTGCTTATCTATCTCTCACGTAGCCTCCGCCACGCGGACGACTACCGTGGTGTGCCGGACTGCCCTGCGCGGGGCAGTAGCCGTGGCTCGCGAGGGGAAGCTAGGACAGTATTGGTCCTGGCTTCCCTTTTGCCGGTTTCGGGGCATTCTACCCCATGTTCGGGGCTGGGCAGGCTACTTTAACTAACCTACTACGTTGAGCAATGAATTAATTATCAACTCCACCCCTGAGGGGGAACGGATTGCTTTGCTCCAGGATAAGCGGCTGATTGAATATCATTTCGACCGCAACGACACCAACTACGCGGTAGGTGACATCTTCCTGGGTATTGTGCGCAAGGTGATGCCGGGCCTCAACGCGGCCTTCGTCGATATTGGCTCCGAGAAGGATGCCTTCCTGCACTATGGCGACTTAGGTGAGCAGTTTCCTTCCCTCAACAAGTGGGTAGGCAGCGTGATGAAGCACCAAGCCCAATCAGCTGGCTTAGATGGTTTTAGCCTAGAAGCACCGTTGGAGAAGGTCGGCAAAGCCGACAGCGTCTTCAAAAAAGGCCAAAACCTGCTGGTGCAAGTGGTGAAGGAGCCAATATCCACCAAAGGCCCGCGAGTGAGCACCGACATCTCGATGGCGGGCCGCTACTTGGTATTGATGCCGTTTACGAATACGATTTCGGTATCAAAGAAGATTGTGAGCAAAGCGGAGCGCGACCGTCTCAAGCGTCTCATTGCCAGCATTAAGCCTGAAGGTTTTGGCGTTATTATTCGCACGGTGGCCGAAGGCCACGAGGTAGCCGAGCTAGACCGCGACATGCAAAGCATGGTTGAAAACTGGGAGACACTTTACGCCAATTTGCGTAAGGGGCAGCCTCGCGACAAAATGCTGGGTGAGCTAGGCCGCACTTCTTCAATGCTGCGTGACATGCTGAACGAGTCATTTGACTCGATAGTAGTGGATACGCCGGCGCGCTTCGAGGAAATGAAGGAGTACGTGCAGAAAATTGCCCCCGATAAGCTCGGGCTTGTGAAGCTGCACAGTAATAAAGCCAAGGTATTTGAGCACTTAGGCATTGAGAAGCAGCTCAAAACCCTGTTTGGCAAAACGGTGAGTGTACCGGGCGGCGGCTACCTCGTCATTGAGCACACCGAAGCGTTGCACGTCGTCGACGTTAACTCGGGCTCAAAAAGCAACCAGGAAAATGACCAGGAGGCGACGGCCCTCATGATTAACCTACTGGCTGCAAAGGAAGTAGCTCGGCAGCTGCGCTTGCGCGATATGGGCGGCATCATCGTGGTAGACTTCATCGACATGCGGGCCGCCGAGAGCCGCAAGAAAGTGGAGGATGCAGTGTACCACATCATGAAGCAGGATAAGGCTAAGTTTACCATCCTGCCCATCACCAAGTTTGGGTTGATGCAGATAACCCGGCAACGGGTACGGCCGGCCGAAACCATCGTGACCGGCGAGGTATGCCCTACCTGCGGTGGCACGGGCAAGATTTCGGCCTCCATCCAGGTAACGGATGAGATTGACAACAGCATTGACGACCTGCTGGTGAATCAGAATCAGAACGGCCTCACACTGTACGTACACCCGTTTTTGCACGCTTACTACACCAAAGGCTTAGTAAGCAAGCAGATGAAGTGGTACCTGAAATACTATAAGTGGGTAAAAGTAATGAAAGACACGGCGCTGGGCCTCACCGATTTCCGCATCGAAGATGAGCACGGCGAGCAAATCGAGTTGCATTCGGCTTCCGCCGCCATGGCGCGGGCACAAGACCGAGAGGTAGTGGTAGAGGATGTCTAAACCGATGATTCGGCTAAATTAAGCGAATTTTGTAGCTGCCCTGCCACTGCCTGGCGAGCAACAAAAGAAGAGGCCGCCAAGTAAGGCGGCCTCTTCTTTTGGCGTGCATAAACGGCTTAATTCGACATATTAGGTCGAAATTTCTAGACTAGAATTTCAAACCTAGGTCTAAGGCAACCACGCTATTTTTAATGCTAACATCACTGAAACCACGGTTCTTTTCAAAGTAATGGTCGAGGTTGACCAAGCCATGGTGGTAGCTAAGACCAGCCAGCAGCTTAGTACTTTGCCCCAGTTGGTACTCGACACCTAGGCCACCAATAAGGTTGGCATCGACGGCAAAAACGTGGCTAGAAGCTTCGGTTTGAGCATTACCGTTATAAGTGTCAGTGTAGAATTTATCGCCGTTAATGCGCGTAGCTACTGGAAAACCAACCGACCCACCTACTTGGAAATAGACGCGCGTGGCAGGCGCAACCTCGTTGGTGAAAAGCTTGATGGTAGCGGGTATTTCGAGGTATTGAATAGCGATTTTCTGCGATACCGTTGGCCGAGTAGCTCCTGCTACCATCGCTTCTTGGTAAGTTAGGTTACCCCCCTTACCAGTCAGAAACAGGCCTGTATTGAAAGCGTAGTTTTCGCCGAAAAAGTAATCCACGAATATGCCACCACCGAAGCTTAGCTTGCCACCGTCACCTTGAAAATTGGTAGTTGAGGGCGAACTTGTCCGGAGAAAAGAGATGGCCGGCGATACCTTAAGACCAATTTCGACCTGGGCAAAAGCAGCGGGGGCTATGGCCAGCGCTGCGAGGGTAAAGAATAATTTCTTCATAAATAAGTGTGGAGGTATTTGATAATGCGGAACGTGGCGCCGCGTTAGGAAAGTGTAATTTTACGCGAAAATAGCTTGAGCTTGAAAGTATCTGCACTAATTACGGCCCTGGGGCTGGCGGCCGCGGGCCTGCTGGCCGGCTGCCAGCGCGACGCCGAGGGCGGCTGCCGCCCCGACCCCGCTAGCGGTGGGCCTACCGTGGCCCTACCCTTACGCCACCTCGAGAAATCGTTTTTTCAGATTAAAAATCCGGCTGAGGGGTTGCAATTCATGCGCGCCAATCCGGTTTTTGCGCAGTACTACCTACAAGCGAGGCAGGCCCCGCCCGATACGCTGGCCAAAGCATTGGCCCAGTTGGCCAGCAGCCCCGACTTGCAGAAGCTGAGCCAGCAAACGGCAGCGGCCTTTGCCGACTCGGCAGCGCTGCGGCAAGACTTGGGGGCAATGTTTGGGCGGGTAAAGTATTATTTCCCCGACTTTAAGGCGCCGGCCGTGGCGACGACCTACGTGAGCGGCTTGCTGGGCAAAGATATTTTTATAAATGATAAACTTCTGGTAATCAGCCTAGACTGGTTTGCGGGGCCGCAGGCTAGCTACCGGCCCGACTTGCCCGCTTATATGCTGCGGCGCTACCGGCCGGCCTACGTGCTGCCCACTCTGGCGCTGGCTGTGTCGAGCAAGTACAACAAACACCAGCTCACGGCAACGTCGATGCTCGACCAGATGGTGGACCAGGGCAAGCGCCTCTACTTTGCGGGCCAGGTGCTGCCCTGCACACCCGACTCGTTGCTTATTGGTTACTCGGCTAAGGAGCTAAAGAACGTGAAGTTCAACGAAGCGCGCATTTGGGGGCATTTTCTGGAGCAGAATCTCCTCTATACGACTACCCCCTTCGTGATTCAGAAGTATGTGGGAGAGCGACCCAACGTGCCCGAGATTGACCGCACTTGCCCCGGCCGCGTGGGCCAATGGCTGGGCCTGCAAATTGTGCGCAAGTACATGGCCGAGCACACCGACGTTACCCTACCCCAGCTCATGGCCACAACCAATGCCCAACGCCTACTCAGCGACTCGCACTACCGGCCGAAAAAGTAATCGTGCGTTTAGGAGTTATGAGGTGCCCCATCAGCTTTTTAGGAGCAATTCATAACTCCTAATTCATAAAAATGCACATCGCGGTTTTCAACCAGTACCATACCAGCCCCGACTGCCCGGCTACTAGCCGGCACTACACGCTGCTGGCTGAAATTGCGCAGCACCACCAAGTTACGCTACTTACTACCCCGGCTTGGCGGCCCCAGCAGCTTACGCACGCGTGGCCTTGGGTGCCACCGGGCGTAGCGCTACTGGAGGCTAACATTCCGTATGACAACAAGATGGGCCCCGCGCGGCGGGCGCTGGCTTTTGCGCAGTATGCCGCTTGGGCTGTGCGGGCGGGGCGGCGCATAGGCCGCCCCGATGTGGTATGGGGCATCAGCACGCCGCTGACGGCGGCTTGGGCAGCGGCGCGGGTGGCGCAGCACTGGCGCGTGCCCTGGGTGTTTGAGGTGCAGGATTTGTGGCCTTCTTTCCCCATTGCGATGGGCGCGGTGCCGACGGCTCTGGCGCGGCAGCAGCTTTTTGCGCTCGAAAAACGCCTGTATGAACGTGCGGCGCATATTGTGCCGCTTTCGCCCGACATGAGCGCCTACGTGGCGGGCCTGGGCATCGCGCCCGCCAAAATTACTACCCTGCTCAATGGCACCGACCTCGACCTGGCAGCTCGCCCTACCCCCCCCGCCGTGGCCAAATTGCGCCAAGAACAGAGGCTGCTGGGCCAGCGGGTAGTGCTATATGCCGGCACTTTTGGGCGGGCCAATGATATGCCTACCGTAGTGGCGGCGGCCGAGGCCTTGGTAGCCGCCGATGCTACCGCGACGTTTCTTTTCTTGGGGCATGGCTACTATGCGCCGCTGGTGGCGGCGGCGGCGGCGCGCTGGCCGGGGCGTATCCGGCTAGTGGGCGGGCAGCCGCGCCACGCGGTGTTCAGCTGGTTTGCCCTGGCCGATGTGGTGGTAGTTTCCTTTTTGGGCTTACCCGTGCTGGACACCAACTCGCCCGCCAAGCTCTACGATGCGCTGGCGGTGGGCACGCCGGTAGTGGTGACGAACGCGGGCTGGACAAAGCAGCTGGTGGAGCAACACGGCTGCGGCTGGTACACACCGGCCAGCGATGCGGGGGCATTGGCAACCAAACTACGGGCGCTGCTAGCCGACCAACCGGGCCTGGCTGCTGCCGGCCAACGGGGACAAGCACTTGCGCAAGCTGATTTTGACCGAGTTAAGCTGGCTAGGCGGATGCAGCATATCCTGGAAACTGCTGCCCAACGCCGATAGGCTGGCTGTCAGCAAAACTGTTTTGCTTACGCACCAAAAAGCCCGGCTGCAATTGCTTGCAACCGGGCTTTTGATATTAAGTAAGCTCAACTATGCTTACTTAATTTTCATCTTTTTGCCGTTCGACTTCACTTTTTTACCAGTGGGCACGGTGACGGTGCCGGGAGCCGGGGCCGTGGTGGTAGTCGACTCCATAGTGGTCGACGACGGGGTAGTATCCGTAGTCGTGCCGCTCATGGGCGAAGTAGTAGTGGTTGACGGAGTGGTCGTGGTTTTGCGAGTCGTGGTGGTAGTCGTGCCAGTTTGGGCATTGGCTGAGTAAGCACCAGCGGTCAGCATTGCAGCGAGAATGAGCAGCTTTTTCATCGTACTAACGTGTTTCAGTGAAGAATGGAGAAGCGCCGAATTTGCAGCGGCGGCGGTCGTTAACCACTCGCCCTTAAACGAGATACTTATTGAAAGGTTAAGCTTTAATAAGTAGCCATACTACGCCAACAGCACTCGCGTAGTGAAAGCCAGGCCGGCTAAGGACAGCCGCTAATTGCCTTCATTTGTCGCTTGCCGGGCTGATTCAGCGGCATTGCGAGGCTACCTTTGCAACCGCTCGTATTTCTGTTGTGAAGGCATTTTTCTCCTACCTGCTCATTTCGCTCGTGCTGCTGCAAACGTTCAGCCGCGAAATGTTGGTGGTTGATTTTACCCTCAACCGGGCCACAATTACGGCACGCTTTTGTGTGAACAAGGCACGGCCCCTATTGCATTGCGATGGCAAGTGCTACTTCGCCAAGCAACTCAAGAAACAGGAAGAGCGGGAGAGTAAGGCCCCCAACTCCTTAAAGGAGCGGCTGGAGATGCTGCCCACCGCCTTTGGCGGGCTGGTGCCGACGGCGCCTGTACGCTGGGCCACGGCCCCCATGGGCTATGGCGCTTTCAGGGCGATATGGGTGCCTGCTAGCGACGCCCACGGCGTGTTTCATCCGCCGCAAGCGCAAGGCTAGCCAAAACTATTTTAGGGGGATACTGCAGCCGCTATTGGCTGCTTTTTGCGCCAGACACGGTGCTACGCAGCCTATGTATCTTGCTGCCTATCATTTATTTTACTGCAGCTGCTGCGGGCATCATCTGCTGGTACTAGCGGAAGCCATCGGGTAAGATGGCGGGCTGTAACGCTGACATTCCTTCCGTCGGCGCCTGCGTTACTTCATGTCCAGTCGGCGCACGGTAGCAACCCGTGCTGGTAAGCGGCCTACCCCCTAGTTGCTAGCTAAGTTTTTCGTCTCCTACCTAGGAACGCGCTACGCGGCCCCAATTGGCCAAGGCCGACGTGCGGGCAAACCAAGCAGTTGCTGCACTTGGCAAGGCCGATTTGTGCCCGCTGTTGCGCTTGGCAAATACCTCTCTCCTTCCGGATTTTACTCTCTTTATGAGCACAAGCAAGAATACTTGGCTGCGGCGGCTTTTTCGGCTGCACAGCTGGCTGGGGCTGCTTACGGGCGTGCCGCTGCTGCTGCTAGGCCTGAGCGGCGCTGCTCTGGTCTTCCGGCCTGAGCTGGACCGGCTACTGGTGCCCCGGGCGGCGGCATTGCCGGCTGGGCGGCCCCCAGTGCCCCTCGATTCGGTATACCGCATGCTGGGCCACCGCTACCCGGCGCTGCACAGCATGGTTATCCGGCAGTTGCCACAACAACCCGGCGACAGCTACGAGTTTCGCTTGTATGGCAACGACGGCGACCCCAGTACCTACGACCTACTAAATGTCAACGTGGACCCCGGCACCGGACGCATTCTGCGCGAGGGACCTTACGCGGGGCTGGCGGGGGGCTGCCTCAACTGGCTGTACCAGTTCCACTTCAGCTTTCAGCTGGGTATGTATGGGGTGGTGCTCACGGCGCTGCTGGGCCTGGCGCTGCTGGCTTCGGTGCTGACAGGCGCGGTGGTGTATCGCAAGCAACTGGGCAAGGTGCTTCTGTTGCGCGCGCCACTGCGCCGCCACAATTGGCGCGTACTGGCCTCCGACTTACACCGCTACGTGGGCACCTGGGCACTGCTGCTCAACGCACTGGTTTTCTTCACCGGCTTTTGGCTCAATCTTTTCGGCTTTGACCCAGCCATGTGGCGGATGCAGTGCCACCCGGTACCGCCCAACACCCTGATGCCGCGCTCGGTAGCTGCGCTGCTGGCCACGGCCCGCGCCGCCAACCCTGCCCTAGTACCCACCCGGCTGCGCCTGCCCACCCAGCCAGGCAAGCCCTTCATCCTCACGGGCATCTTGCCCGATCACGAGCTACCCTGGGGCCCCAGCGCTACGGTAGAGGTAGACCCTATCACCGGCCAGGTGCTGGCTAGCCGTGACAAGCGCACTGCAGGCTGGTCCGCGCAGTGGGAGGCACTAGTGGGGCCGTTCCACTTCGGCACCTTCGGCGGCTGGGCCACGCGAGCGCTTTATGTGGGGGTAGGCCTCACGCCAGGCTTGCTAGCGCTCACGGGTTTTGCGCTCTGGTACCGGCGGCGGCCACGCCCGGCGGGCCCCAAACTTTCCTAAGACCAGGGGGGTAGGGCCGCGGCGCAACGCCCGGTGCAGCCGTGCGCCGCCAGCGCCCGCTGCCCGCCATTTTTTCACTTACTACTCCGGGCTACTCGTCCGTGATTATACCCAGCTTTTGTGTATGAAATTCGCGCTTACCTGCTTCTTATTCTTACTGACTTCGCTCGGTTTCGGCCAGAGTATAGTGCGCGGCGTGGTGCGCCAGACCGATGGCCCGCGCGCAGGCGCCCCGCTCGGCGGCGCTACCATCAGCAGCCCGCAAGCTAGCCAGGTAGCCACTACCGATAGTGCCGGGCGCTTTGAGCTACACGGGCGGGCAGCCATTACGTCGCTCACCGTCAACCACCTGGGCTACTTGCCGCAGGTGATGCAGGTGAGTGGCAGCCAGCCGCTCACTATTGGGCTGGCGACCGATGCGGCCACCACACTGGGCGAGGCCGTGGTGACGTCGAAATACTACCGCCAGTACGCCACCCAAACCGTGTCGAGCGCGCTGCGGCTGCAAACACCGCTGCTCCAGCTATCGCAGCACATTCAGGTCGTAACGCCGGAGGTGATTTTTGACCAAGGCAGCTTCAACACCACCGAGAGCGTAACGCGCAACGTGAGCGGTGTGGTGCGCAACGAAATCTCCAATAACCTGGGCCCTAACCTTTACATGCGCGGCGGCCAGATTGCGCCGCTGCGCAACGGCGTGGACCTGACGCCTTACTACCGCGGTCCTGTGCCCGACGATGCTGCCCTCATCGACCGCGTCGAGTTCATCAAGGGGCCGTCGCTGTTTATGAACAACATTGGCGACCCGGCCGGCAGCTTCAACATCGTGACCAAGCAGCCCACCGGCACGCCACACCAATCGGCTACGGCTATGCTGGGCAGCTACGATTTTTACCGGCTAGCCGCCGATCTAGACGGCAAGCTCGACAAGGCCGGCAAGCTACTTTATCGCTTCAATGCGATGGGCATGCGTACCAACTCCTTCGTGCCCGGCGACTACAACCGCCGCCTGCTAGTGTCGCCGGTGCTGCGCTATCAGCTCAGCGCCCGCACCGCCCTCACGGCCGAATACACGTTTCAGCATTTCAACTACGGCCTGTATAGCCCCATCGTGATGACGCCCAACGGCTTCGGCTCGCTGCCGCGCGACTTCACCATCAGCGAGCCCAGTGTAGGACCCATTCACGCGCAAAACCAGTCGGGCTTTCTCACGCTCACGCACCAGTTTAGCCCCGGCTGGCAGCTCACAGCGCGCGGTGCATTTTTGCTGGAGAAGAGCGAGGGCCGCTACCTGTGGGTGACGGGCGTGAACGCGGCCAACCCCAACGTGCTGCTGCGCAACCCCAAGTACGACCTCGACCGCACGCAAGTGCTGTCGCAGCAGGCCTTTGTGAATGGCAAGTTCACCACCGGCCCGCTTGCGCACCAGCTGCTGGCGGGGGTCGATGTCAACCAGAAGAAGTTTCTGGCCGTCGATTACCTAACCTATAACACGACTACGGCCAGCGGCACCACCCAGCCCGTGTACTACCCTCTCGACGTGACCAACCCCGTGCACGGGGCCGAAATACCGGGCTACACCTCGCCCAACGGCCTCGCTGGGCGCAACACCGAGCAGACCATCAATTACTACTCGGTATATGCCCTCGACGAGGTGGCGCTGTTCGACAACAAGCTGCGCCTCACGCCCGGCCTGCGCTACACCGCTGTGCAAAGCCACAACCAAGTGCTGGGTGTAGGCAGCAGCTCGCACGACCGGGTGCTGACGCCGCGCCTGGGCCTGAGCTATAGCCTCTCGCCCAGCTTCTCAGTGTATGGCCTCTACGACCGCACGCTGGTGCCGCAGGGTGGCAGCACAAGCGCCGGCACACCCCTCGACCCACTGCGCGGCAGCAACCGCGAAATCGGGCTGAAGAAAAACTGGCTCGATGGCCGCTGGACTTCAGCCCTGGCCCTGTATCACCTCACGCGCTCCGGCATTGCCGCCGTAGACCCCGCCAACAGCCTCTACCGCATCCAGGTAGGCGAAAACCACGCCCAGGGCGTGGAACTCGACGTGGTGGGCCAGGTAGTGCGCGGCATCAACGTGGTGGTGAACTACGCCTACACCGACGCCAAAATCGACGGCGATACCAACCCGCTGCTGGTGGGCACCCGCCCGCCGCTGTTCGTCAAGCACGTGCAGAACACGTGGCTCAATTACGAGCTGCCCTCCCGGCTGGTGCGCGGCCTCAGCTTCTCGCTCGGCTACCAGTACCAGGCCGGCCGGGGCGGACGCTACGCCGTGGCCACGCCCTACGCTATCCCCAATTACTTCCGCCTCGATGGGGGGGTAGGCTGGCAGTCGCCGCACCTGAAGGTGAACCTGCTAGTAAACAACCTACTGAACCACAACCTCATCGCGACGCCCTGGCTGCGCAATGGGCTGTACTATTGGATTCCGCAGGCGGGCATCAACGGCCGGCTGTCGGTGAGCTATACGCTGTAAATGCAGAGTAGCGCTCCGTTTTCTGCTGGCCGCGGGGGGGTAGGGCCGCTTGGCAACGCCAGCACTTTGCGCAGAATAGCTCCCGTCAAATCGTGTGTACCAAGCAGCGCAAAGAAGGCGTTCAGCTATTGAAAACAGGCTTTTCTAGCTTAGAGAACGCATCTTAGTCTTGAAATCGAGTAACATACCGCACCTTGCACTAATATTCGATTGCTTTAAAACATCCTAGTCATGCCACGCTTACCAACGCGCTTTTTTGCTTTTCTTTTCTTATTATTCATCAGCTTACCCAGCAGCTTTGCCACACCAATTGTGCAGCTGCAACTAAAAGTATCACCTAGTAATCATTCATTTAGCTGCCAGTATACCTTTAGTTTACCTGCCACTGATACTACTTCTGTCGTGCGGCTAAATCTGAACCGGCAGTTTCCGCTTCAGCACCTGGCTAGTGCCCAAGCTATCCAGCAGCGCGTCGTGCGGCGCTACTACCCCTACTTTGCCGATACGATGCAGCAGGTAGAAGTGCGTTTTCCCGCGACTCTTCGCAAGGGCCGGAAGTTGACCTTTACCTATTCGGGCACGCTGAACAAGAATATGTACACTGCCCAAGTAATGGAATTCAGTGGACACTCCAACTGGGTTCCCTTTCGGCCCGGCCAGGAGTATGAGCTAGTTGCCTATACCCTGGAGGTGAATGCACCACCGGCTTACCAAGTGCGTAGCACCACGCTTGGCCAGCAGCGAGGCGAGCGGTGGAGCTTTCACGGGGTTACCAGCGCCATGGAGATCACGGCTTTTGTGGCCACCCAGTTTCAGCAGGTTGCTTCTACCAGCGGGCCACGCATCGCGGTAGTTAAGGTCGAACCACCCTTGCTCGGTCGTGACACCTTGATACTAAAGCGGGCCGAAGCCATCATTGCGTTTTATAACCGTTCCTTAGGAGCCCAGGATCCCATCAAGCGATTCACCATTTTGCTACCCGGCACCAACCGCGATGCGTTTGGCCTACTAGACAATGCCACTGTCATTACCTATCCGGACTTCGATGTAAAAGACAGAGAAGCTCTATTGATTTTGGCGCATGAAATCAGCCACAAGTGGTGGGGGTACGGCTCTGTTCACGATGAGAGCGAGTGGCTGAACGAAGCGTTTGCTACCTATTCCAGCTTTCTCTATTTGCAGGCGAGCGGCGATTCGACAGGCTACCGGGCCGAGTTAGCGAAGAAGGTGCAGTCGGCGGCAAACGCCCCGGCCATCATCGGTTTTAACCGAGAAAATGCTTCTTATCCCCTATTCCGCCGCGTGGTGTATGACAAGGGAACTGCCATCTTAGCAGCCTTGCATACCCGCGTTGGCACAGAAAAAATGTATGCCATTTTAGCGAAAACCGCCGCCAAAAAGGTTAGCACGACGGCTGCTTTTCTGGAAGTAGTCGCCCAAGTAAGTGGTCAGGATACCCGCCAATGGCTAACCGGTGAGCTGAGTCGATAGCGGCAAACTCGACGAAGTATTACATTGATTTAATCACTATTCTAAACGCCCCTACCCCCCTACCAGCCGCCAGATTTACGAAATCGGAACTTTCCGCAAAATGGCCTCGATTAAATCGTGGGTGCGAATGCCGTCGGCCTCAGCTTCGTAGGTCATCAGGATGCGGTGGTTGAGCACGTCCTCGGCCACATCCTTGATGTCTTCGGGCAGCACGTAGTCGCGGCCGTCGAGGTAGGCCACGGCGCGGGCGGCGCGGTGCAGCGCGATGCTGGCGCGCGGGCTGGCCCCAAACTGCACGGCCAGCGCAAACTCGGGCAGGTCGTAGTCGGCTGGGCGGCGCGTGGCAAACACCAACTCAATGAGGTATTTTTCCAGCGTATCCGAAATCTGCACCTGGTTTATCTGGTCGCGGATGCCGAAGATATCTTCCTTCGTCAGCACAGGCTGCACATCGCCCTGAAAACCGAGGTTGGCCATGCGGCGCATCACCTCCAGCTCGTCGGCTTTTTTGAGGTAATCGACGTGCACTTTCAGCATGAAGCGGTCAACTTGCGCCTCGGGCAGGGGGTAGGTGCCCTCCTGCTCCACCGGGTTTTGGGTGGCCAGTACTAGAAAGGGCCGGTCGAGCGGGTAAGTCGTTTCGCCGATGGTAACCTGGTTTTCCTGCATGGCTTCGAGCAGGGTGCTCTGTACCTTGGCGGGCGAGCGATTTATTTCATCGGCCAGCACGAGGTTGGCGAAGATGGGGCCTTTCTTGACCTCAAATACCGACTGGTTCTGGTTGTAAATCATGGTACCCACGAGGTCGGAAGGCAGCAGGTCGGGCGTAAACTGCACCCGCTGAAAGTGCAGGTGCAGCACCTGGGCCAGTGTCGACACGGTGAGCGTTTTGGCCAGGCCCGGTACGCCTTCGAGCAAGATGTGGCCGCCGGTAAACACGCCGATGAGCAGGCGGCTCACCAGCGTGCGCTGGCCTACCACCACTTTTTCCATCTCGGCAAAAGCCTGGCGAATGAGGGGGCGGTAATCGGGGGCGGAAGTAGGCTGCATGGGGCAAAGTAACGGCCGGCGGCGGGTTTGCGGGGCCAAGGCCACGCACTAAAACCCCTACCCTAGCGCGTTACGAGCATGCTTGGCTGCAACCTTATTCAGTACTTTCCGTCGTCGTTTAGCCAACCCCGGCCGATAGTTTCCCGTTTGGAAAGCCATAATTCTGTTCCTTTACTGAAGTTGGGCGCGACTTCACCTTACCTTTTCTGCCTGTGTCAGTTTATCTACGGCGCTTTCTCTACGTTGTCTTTGGGCTGATTGCACTGGTTTTGCTACTAGTCATTGGCGTGGTTGTGTACCTGCAGTTTCCGGCAGGCCAAGATTTTGTAGCACGTCGTGCCGAAGGTTATCTGCGCGACAAGCTCAAAACCGAGGTGCGGCTGGGCACCTTCCGCACCGATTTTCGGCACGCCATCAACTTTGACAATGTATACCTGGCCGACCAGCAGCGCGACACGCTGCTAAGTGTGGGCCACCTGGGTGTGAGCGTCGATATTTTTGCCCTGCTCAAGAAGCAAGTCAATATCAAGGACGTGGAGCTGGAAAACGGCCGCGTGCGCCTCACCCGCACCGAGCCCGACAGCGTTAACAACTACGACTTCATTATCAAGGCCTTCACCGACCCCACGGCGCCGGTCGACACTACTAGCTCGGGGCTGAAGTACGACATCGGCCGGGTGCATCTGGCCAATATTCTCTTCACCCAGAACGACCAGATAGCGGGCTCCGACCTGCGGGCCAAGCTCGGCGACCTACTTGTCAATATGGACGAAGTAGATGTGGATAACTCTGTGTATAAGGTGGATAACGCGACGCTACGGCACGCGGCCATCCGCATGGAGCAGACTAAGACCGCTCCCGAGCTTGACGACAAGAAACCCGAAAAACCGCTCGACCTAACGTTTGGCCTGAATAAGGCGACACTCGAAGACGTCGGCTTTGTGTATAAAAACGACCCGTCGGCGCAGTACATCAACACGCAGATTGGGCTGGCCGACGTCACCACCAAAAATATCGACCTGGCCAAGGAGCGCATAGACCTCGGCAAGCTGACGCTCAAAAACACCACGTTTGCCTACGCCCAGAACCAGAATGTGCCGGTGGCGCAGCGGGCCATTAACCCCGCCGAGGCCGTGCGCAAGGTAGACGAAGCTATCGACAAGGCTAGCCCTACCCCCCTCAAATGGCGCGTTACGCTCGAACAATCGGACGTGAGCCAGCTGGCGGTAAACTTCGATAATTTCAACGACCCCAAGCTGCGGACACGCTATCCGGCGCTCGACTACAGCCACCTGCATTTCACTGACCTGGTGCTGAATACACGGGACCTGTCCTTTACCGAAAACCTGACCACGGTGAAGATTGACAACCTGGCAGGCAAGGACCAAAGCGGCTTTGCTATCACGTCGGCGCGGGCCAATGTGGTGTACGACTCAGTCGAAATCAAGCTCGATAGCCTGGACTTGGTGACGCCGCACACGCGCCTCAAGCGCAGCCTGGCTATGCGCTTTAAGAGTCTGGGCGGCATTGCCGACGACCTGCCCAACCTGGGCTTGAGTGGCGACTTGCGCACCACCCGGCTGGGCTTCCGCGACATCCTGTACCTGGTGCCGAGCCTGGCTGATACGCCACCCTTTACCACCGGCCCCAACCAAAGCGTGCTGCTAAGCGGCTTGGTGAGCGGCCGGCTGGGCGACTTGCTCGTGCGCAATTTCGACTTTGTGGGGTTGCGCAACACAGCTATGCAGGCGCGCCGGGCGCACATTGTGGGCCTGCCTAACGTAGATGGCCGCCTGTTTGTAGACCTTGATATTCAAAAATTTAGTACTACGCGCGCCGACCTGCTGAGCGTGCTACCCAAGGGCACGGTGCCCAGCAACATCAGCCTACCGCCTACCCTCTCGTTGAGCGGCACTTTCAGAGGACGGCCCACGACGCTGGCTTTCGATACCAACCTGAAATTGCGCTCCACTTATGGCAACGTGGCGTTCAGCGGTAAGCTAGGCACGGCGCAGGCCAACGGGCAGCAGCCGCTGGTGGGCACGTTTGCGGTGCAAAACTTCGACGCAGGCAAGCTGCTGAAGGACCCAACTATCGGGGCCATCACAGGTACGGGGCGCATTAACGCCACTGGCAACCTGCAAGACCCCAACACGCTGGTGGGGCAGCTAACGGCCAACGTGCAAAGCGCCCGCTACAACGGCTACACCTACCACGGCGTGGCCACGACTGTGGGCATCGACCGGGGCAAGTACACCATTGCGGCCAGCAGTCACTCGGACCCCAACCTTGACCTCGACCTGAAGGCCGTGGTGAACCTGCGCGACGCCAATAACCCGAGCTATGAGGTGACTTCACTAAATCTGCGCGGGGCCAACCTCACGGCGCTGGCTTCTACACTGGCGGCGACCTGCGCGTGCAGGGCGACCTGCAAGCCAACCTGCGCGGGTCGAGCCTGAACACGATTAACGGCACATTCAGCGGCGACCACATCGTGATTACAAAGGACAAGCAGCGCATTCCGCTTGATTCGGTGCAGGGCCGCATCGTGCAAACAGCTTCGCGCACGGCTGTGGATTTCAACTCGAACGTGGCGGCCGTCAAGCTCGATGGCAACGTGCATTTGGGTGATTTGGCTACCGAGTTGCAGCGGCACATCAACCGCTATTTCCGCCTGGCCGGCGTGACGCCCTTCCGCAAGGAGACTGGTAGCCAGCAGTTTACGTACTCGCTGCGCGTAAAAAACACTCGGCTGCTGCGCCGCCTGGTGCCAGATTTGAAGCGGCTGTCGCCCTTCGTATTGGCCGGCGACTATAGCCGCGCCGCTGCCCGTCTCACGGCAAAAACCGACATACGCTACATCCGCTACCAGAACTACCGTCTTGACTCGCTGACGCTGGACGTGAACTCGGACCCACGCAAGCTCGACTATGCGCTACGCCTGGCCCGTGCTCGGCAAGACAGTAGCTTCTCGCTGCGCCAACCCAGCTTTGTAGGTAATGTGGCCGATAATAAAGTGAATACGCGCGTGGCCATTTTGGGCGACAGCAGCAACCGCGAACGACTGGCCCTAGCTGGCGCGCTGGAAGTGCTGACGCAGGGCCGGGGTAGTGCCTACCAGTTTGCTTTTGCCAACGACCAAATTATTAACTATGACACCTGGACAGCGGGCACGGGCAACTATGTGCGCTACAACGCCGATGGCACCGTAGTAGCCAACAACTTGCGCCTCACTAATGGCAGCTCGGCCCTAGTGGTGCAGAGCCAGAACCCAGCCGTGAATACGTCGCCGCTGGCCGTGCGCTTCGAGCAGTTTCAACTTAGTATTCTAAGCAGGGCCATCGGCCAGCCTGACTCGACACTGGGCGGCACACTCAATGGTGAGGCCGTGGCCCGCAACCTGGGCACCAAGAAGCAGGCCTTTACGGCCAATTTGACTATTAAAGACCTGCTGTATAGCAAAACAGTACTCGGCGACCTGAGCCTGCAAGCCAGTAACCCAGTGGCCGACCGCTACGATGTGAACGCCCGCCTCACCGGCGGCGGTGGCAACGACGTGACCCTACGCGGGGCCTACCGCACTGTGGGCCCTACCCCCCTCGATTTCGTGCTCGACGTGGCAAGACTGAATGTGAAAACAGCAGAGCCATTTTCGGCGGGGCAAATAAGCAAGGCCACGGGCTTCCTGAGCGGGCGGCTCGACATTGCGGGCACCACCAGCGCGCCACAGGTGCGCGGCCAACTCATTACCTCGCCCGATGCCAGCTTCGTAGTGCCGCAGCTGGGCTCGCCGTTCCGGCTCGTGAGCCAGCCGGTAACGTTTGACGACAAAGGCATTGCGTTCAACAACTTCACGGTGCTGGACTCGGCCGGTAATAAGGCAGTAGCCAATGGCTACTTGCTGACCAAAAACCTGATTGACTACAACTTCGACCTGCACGTAACAACTGACAAGTTCTTGGCCGTGAAGAGCCGACGCACGCAAGACAACACGTTGTATTACGGCCGCTTGGTAGTTGATTCGGACACCCGCCTCACAGGACCGCTCACGCTCATCAAAATCGATACGCGCGCCACGGTGGTAAAGGGCTCAGACCTGACGGTGGAAAACCCCGCTGCTGACCCCAGCGTGGTAGCCCGCGAAGGCATTGTGCAGTTTGTGGACTTGAAACCCCGGCCCAAGCCGCACCTGGTGGTATTGACCGACCCCGACTCGGTAAGCAGTAGCACCATGGGCTACGACATCACGGCCCAGATTACGATTACCGACGACACGCCCTTCACCATCGTCGTGGACCCAGTGAGCGGCGATAACCTGCGCGTGCGCGCCGCCGGCACGCTCACCACTACCCTCGACCCGAGCGGCAACCTCACGCTGAACGGTCGCCTCGACGTGCGCCGCGGCAAGTACAAGCTTTCGCTTTATGGCTTGGTGACGCGCGAATTCATCATTGCCCGGGGCTCGTCTATCGCCTGGACCGGCGACCCGTACAATGCTGACCTCAACCTGACGGCCGTTTACAAGATAAAAACGGCCCCGGCCGAGCTGCTGGCCGGTCAGGGCAGCGACAGCCAGTATGCGAACACAGTAGCGCGAAATGCCCTACCCTTCAGCGTACTCATAAAAGTGACTGACCAGCTGAGCAAACCCACTATTGGCTTCGATATCACGTTGCCCGAGGACCAACGCGGGGCGCTGGGCGGCGAAGTAGAGGCGCGGCTGGCCCAGCTGCGCCAGCCCACTAACACTTCAGAGCAAAGCAAGCAGGTGTTTTCGCTGCTCGTACTAGGGCGGTTTGTACAGCAAAATCCGTTTGAAACTTCGGCCGGCGAGGGAATCGTGGCCAGCCAGCTGCGCGGCTCAGTGAGCCAGGTGCTTACCGACCAGCTGCAAAACCTGACTGGCAAGTACCTGGCCGGGCTGGGCATTGACTTGGGCGTGACCAACCAAGCCGATTATAGCTCCGGCTCGGCCCAGAGCCGCACCGACCTGAACGTAGCCGTGCGCCGCCAGTTGCTCAACAACCGCCTCACCGTGCGCCTAGGCACCGATGTGCCGCTGGGTGGTACCTCGGGCAACCAGGCCAGCCAGGGCAACGCTAGCAACTTTGCCGGCGACGTGAGCATCGAGTACACCGTCTTACGCGATGGCCGTCTGCGCTTGCGCGCATTCCGCCAAAATGCCTACGAGGATATCGACGGCAACATTGTGCGCACCGGCGCTTCGCTGGTTTTCCAGCGTGACTATAACAACCTGCAAGACCTATTTGCCAAGATAGCGCCTGAGGTAAAGCGCGACCTGCGCGATGCCCGCAAGCAGGATAAAAAGGATACCGAGGAGCGCAAGCGCCGTGAACAGCAGCAAGCTGATTCGGCCGCTGCCATAAGCACCCCAAGCACTGCCCGCCGCGACACCACCCGCCGCCCGGCCACCAGCCAGTAAGTTAGCATGAAGCGTATTTATTTGAATAACACTCCTTTTTCTACCTCTTGGCGAGCCATGGCCGGCCAGCTAGCCAGCCGTTGGTCAAGCGGCTTAGGCCTGCTGTTGCTGGCTTCCTGCTCGGGCCTCAAGTATATTCCAGAGGGCCAGAAGCTGTATACCGGTAGCAAAGTGAGCATTGACGCACCAGCCAAGCTACGCAACCAGGCTGCTCTGCAAACCGAACTTGAAACAGTGGTGCGCCCCAAGCCTAATATGTCTATCCTGGGTTTGCGGCCAAAGCTCTATTTCTGGCATTTGGGCGTGGGTAAGGAAAAAGGCATCGGTCATTACCTGGCTGGCAAACTGGGCGAAGCGCCTGTGCTACTAAGCCAGGTGCAGGCCAAGCAAACGCGCGACCTAATGACCAACCGCCTCCAAAACCGAGGCTATTTTCATGGCAGCGTAAGCAGCGAAGTAAAGGCGCAGGAGAAGACGGCGCAGGTTGATTATACCGCCCGCCCCGGCCAACAATACCTCATTCAGGATATCCACTTTCCTCAAGGCGACTCGCTGATTGAAAAAGCTATCCGCAATACGCAAGCAGCCAGCTTGCTGAAAGCGGGCGACCCCTACGACCTCGACGTATTTACTAATGAGCGGGTACGCATCGACTTAGCGCTCAAAAACGAAGGCTATTACTACTTCAACCCCAATTACTTACTTTTCCAGGTCGATACTACGCTACAGGGCAAGGCCAATATTTACTATAAGCTGAAGGGCGAAACACCAGCCCGCGCTAAGCGCCCTTACTGGCTTAAAACGGTTAGTCTCAACACGAACTACGTTCTCACCGACACCACTAAGCGGGCGCCTATTCGCTTCGAGAAGTACCTGTATTATCCTGACGAGAGTGTGTTTCGGGCGCGGGCCATCACGCGGACCGTTTTCTTGAACCCAGACAGCCTATTTCGGCAGCGGCGGCGTGACCAGACCTTGAGCCGCCTCATGAGCTTGGGCACCTTCCGCTTCGTCGAAATTAAGTTTCGGCCCTCGGCGGCCGGCGACTCGGCTGGCCGGGCCCGACTCGACTCGGATATTTTGATGACGCAGATCAAGAAAAAAAGCCTGCGAGCCGAGCTGCAACTGGTGAGCAAAAGCAACGGCTTCACTGGGCCGGGCCTCACAGCACAGTTTCGCAACCGCTCAGCGCTGCGCGGAGCCGAGCAGCTGCTTATCAATGCCGTGGCTTCGACCGAAACTTCGACCCGCGCCCCGGCTGGGTCTGAGAGCCGTAGCAACACAGGTCTCATTTCCAATGAGTTTGGTCTCAATGCCCAGCTTATCGTGCCGCGTCTCATCGCGCCCAAGCTGCCCTTTTTAAATCCGCGCCTCGTCAATTCTGTTTTCCAGCCGCGCACCAATTTTGGAGCGGGCGTGCGCTACGTATCGCGTACTGGGTACTTCGCTACTACCAGCTACAACTTCAACTACGGCTACAGCTGGAAAACCAAGATTACCAACGAGCAGGAGTTGAAGCTAATTGATGTTTCGTACAACGCCGTCACGACCGAACAGGCTTTCCGAGACGTACTCGATGCCCGGCCGTTTCTAAAGCAGGCCTACCAGGCGCAGTTTATCCTGGCTAGTTCGTACCGCTACACCTACAACCAGCAAGTGCTCGAAAACCGCCGCCAGCAGATTTTCTTCCAGGGCATGGGTGAGGTGAGCGGCAACATTGCCAATGCCATCAGCAGCGCCGTGGTGGGTGCCAAAACGCCTACCGAGTACTACACTATTGCGAACCAGCGCTTTGCGCAATACGCTAAGGTTGACTTGGAGCTGCGTGAGTACTACCGCATCAGCGAGAACCCGACTTCGGGCAACCGCATTGTGGGGCGCCTGCAAATCGGGGTGGGCCTGCCTTATGGCAACTCTAGCGGCGGTACGCTCCCCTACCTGCGCCAGTATGGCATCGGCGGCCCCAACTCCATCCGGGCTTTCGCCGCCCGCCAGATTGGGCCGGGCTCCTACAAGCCTGCGCCCGGCGATGTGGTGAGTAATTATTACGACCAGGTGGGCGACCTGCGCCTGGAAGGTAACATTGAGTACCGCCAGGACTTGTTTCCTTACGTAAAAGGCGCCGTGTTTCTGGACGCCGGCAATATCTGGCTTGTCAACAACGACCCCCAGCGGCCAGGTGGGCAGTTCGTAGCTAGTCAGGCTCTCAAACAATTGGCCGTGGGTACGGGGGTAGGGCTACGCATCGACGTTCAGTTTTTCGTCATCCGCTTCGACTACGCCATCCCGCTGCGCGCCAACTACGGCACTCCCGACGACAAGTCCGGCCGCCTGAACCTAGCCATTGGCTACCCCTTCTAAAAAACTGCTGTGGTTCGAGCTGTTCTTACTTGCTTGGCAGTATTAGATATGGCCGCCGCTACGAGGCTATCTATATACAATGGCTTACTTAGCCGCTCACTTCCCACGTAGCAAGGAGGGCGCTCGTTGTTTTTTGCAGTTCGCCTTTCTCAATAACTGCTGGATGAATGCCTTCATAACGCCTTTATGTGCACCGCGCGTAGCTAATGGGTGGTGAGCTGGGGCAGCCGGGCGGGGCGGCCTAACTAGTTTTTAGCTAGGGACAGGGGGTAGGGCCCTAGAAAACAGGAGCAACGGTAAACCGTTGCTCCTGTTTTTTTATTAGGTTTCGGTTGCACGGCTAGGAAGAAGCCTCGAAATAAAAATCAGTCTTTCCAACCTATCACAATCGATATCGCAGCTACCGCAATCGTTTGCGGACTTTTAGCAACTTATTTATTTGATTTATAGATTTTTATTTATTTTACTAAGAGACCTATCTTTAGCTACGGATCCAAGCTGGGCAGCACGCGCTGCCTGGTAGTTATTTTTCCTTTTCCCACCTACTACTTCTTCTCTATGAAGAAACCTCAACTCTTAGCGCTTGCGCTGGTAGCTGCGCTTGGCAGCTACTCTCCTCTCTTGGCTCAAAACGCCCCCGTGGTAGTAGAGGCCGAAACCGGCACTTCCACCAACCCGGCCACACCCGTAGCCGGAACCACTACCGGCGACTGGGCTGCCCGCACCGTAGCCGCCAGCGGCACCACGCCGGCCATTACCTACGTTACCAGCCTGACTACTGCCGGCGGTGCCAGCCCTGGCACCGACCCTCGCGTGCTCACGTATACCGTTACGTTTCCGGGGGCGGGCTCATACGATTTCTATGCCCGCGTGCGGGTAGGCCCCGATGGGGGCGGCGCCAACGACGACAGCTTTTTTTACGCCAATAGCTTTGGCACCCGCACCGCAGCAGCAGCCACCCGGGTCACGGTCAATGGGCTGAATAACGTGGGCTACACCTCCGACCTAAACCTGACGGTAGATGGAGCCGGCAGCGGTACCACCGGCGTTTGGAAATGGGTTAACCTCTCCAAATTTCAGGCAAATGGCAGCGCGGCCACGACGTTTACGGTGCCCGCCGGGGCCCTCACGCAAACCTTCCAGATTGGGGCACGCGAAGACGGCCTGGACATTGACAAGTTTGTATTCGGCGCCTCAGGTCTAAATTTCACTCCCGCCAAGCTCGATGCTGGTCAGCAAGGCTCGACCACGGCGCCCGCACCGCCCTTCGTGCCTACTGGCCCGGCGCTCGCCACCGGCAAGCCCAAGTACTTGGGCTCGGCCTACAGCACGGCTCAGTCGCCGTACTTCACCAAGTATTGGAATGGAGCGACGCCCGAAAATGGCGGCAAGTGGGGCAGCGTAGAAGGCACCCGCGGCACCTATAACTGGGCCGACCTCGATAGCGCTTACAACCGCTGCGCCAAAATTGGGGGCGTGTTTCGGCTGCACACCCTCATCTGGGGCGCCCAGCAGCCCACCTGGCTCAAGAGCTTGTCGGCCGCCGACCAGCTCACCGCCATCAACGCCTGGTACCAGGCACTGGCTACCCACCTTGCGGGTAAAAAAATCGACTTTATCGACGTAGTGAACGAGCCGATTCATACCCCACCCACGGGCAAGGTTACGTTTGGCAATACGGCAGGCACCGATGACCCGACCGGTGGCGGCTACATCAATGCCCTGGGCGGCACCACTACCCTGGCCGACGGTACTACGCAGTATACCTGGATTATTAAATCCTTCCAGCTAGCTCGGCAGTATTTTCCGAATTCTAAACTGATTCTTAATGAGTACAGCATAGAAAACGACGGCAATAGCGCCCGGACCTACGTACTAATGATTAACCAGCTGAAAGCACTCAATCTGATTGACGGGGTAGGCATTCAGGGCCATGCCTTTTCTACGCAGTACGCAACGGTAGCCACGCTACGCGCCAACCTAGACCTGCTTGCTGCCCCCGGCCTGCCGCTCTACATTACGGAGTACGACTCGGATGGTCTGAGCGACGCCGTGCAGCTTGCCGAGTATCAGCGCGTATTTCCGTTGTTCTGGGAGTACCCCGCTATCAAGGGTGTCACGCTGTGGGGCTACCGCCCCGGCCATTGGCGCACCGCGCAGGGCGCCTACATCGTGAATGCCGATAACACGGAGCGCCCGTCCATGATGTGGCTGCGCACCTACATCCAGAATACTACGCTGGGCACCAAGGCCACGGCCGCAGCTACCGCGGGTGTATTTCTCTACCCCAACCCCACTCAGGGCGGGCGCGTATCGCTGAGCTTACCGACTAACTTGGGCCAGCAAACCATCGACGTATCGTTGCTCAACACACTGGGTCAGACCGTTATGCACCAAACCCTACCCCCTTCGGCTGATGCACTACGCACCCTACCCCTACCTGGCGTGTCCAAAGGCCTGTATACCGTGCGCCTGCAAACCAGCACGGGCACCCTTAGCCAGCGCCTGACGGTAGAGTAATTTTAGCGTCATCTTCTCCTTTAATCCTATCTAGCGGAGAACCCTATACACTGCAGCCCCCTGGCTTTTCTGCCGGGGGGCTGCTTGTCTGAATGACCTACCCAACTCGTGCTTAGGCAAGCCTGTTTGGCCGCTACATTCGCTTTTCTTTCAATTTATGCTTCGCAAACTCCTACCCTTCTTCGCATTGGCAATGTTGCTGCTGGCACGCCCGGCCGCGCATGCCCAATCCGTCTACTCGGCCACCGACCCGCTGGCCCACACCTTCAGCATCGTGGCCCGCGACCCCAAAACCGGCGAAATGGCCGTAGCTGTGCAAAGCCACTGGTTTTCGGTGGGTACCTCGGTGAGCTGGGCCGAGGCTGGCGTAGGCGTGGTGGCCACGCAGTCGTTTACCAACAAGTCGTTTGGCCTACGTGGCCTGGCCTTATTGAAAAGTGGCAAGTCGGCCCAGCAGGCGCTCGACGAGCTGCTGGCCGCCGACGAAGCCCGCGAGGTGCGCCAGGTCGCTATCCTCGACAACCAGGGCCGCGTGGCTACTCATACCGGCAAAAAATGCGTAGATATGGCTGGCCACCAACAGGGCAATCAGTTTTCGGTGCAAGCCAATATGATGCTGAACGCCACCGTGTGGGGCGCCATGGCCAAGGCCTACGAAGCCAGCGCTGCTCTACCCCTCGCCGAGCGCGTGCTCGCTGCCCTCGACGCGGCCCAGGCCACCGGCGGTGACATCCGTGGCCGGCAGTCGGCCGCGCTGCTCGTAGTGCGTGGCACGGCTACCGAAGGCCCCTGGGCCGACCGCCTTGTGGACCTACGTGTAGACGACGCCGATAAGCCGCTAGTGGAGCTCCGCCGCCTGCTCAAGCTGCACCGCGCCTACGACCACATGAACGCCGGCGACCTCGCCGTGGAGAAAAACAACATGCCGCTAGCCATTCAAGAGTATCAGGCAGCCGAAAAGATGTTTCCTCAAAACCTGGAAATGAAGTACTGGCACGCCATCACACTGGCCAATAAGCAGCAGGTGCCTGCTGCGCTGGCCCTGCTGAAACCCATTTTTCAGCAAGAGCCCAACTGGCGGATATTGACCGAGCGCCTGCCCAAAGTAGGGTTGCTCACCGTGAGCCCAGCCGAGCTAAAGCAGATTCTGACGCTGAAGTAACAGCAGTTGTCAAAAGCAAAAGAACGTTCTGCTGAACGCAGCCGAAGCAGGACGTTCTTTTTTGAAATCCTCTACTTCTCTTCCTTTATGCGCCAGTTCCTACCCCTCCTTTTCCTCCTCGCCAGCCTCAATGCCCGAGCGCAAACTAAGCCGGCGGCTACTGCGGTGCCGCACAACTTCTTCACGCTCACCAACTTCAAAACGGAGGGTGGCGCGGTGCTACCCCAAGCGAGGGTAGGCTATGGCACCTACGGCCACCTCAATGCCAAGCGCGACAATGCCGTGCTATTGCCTTCGCACTATATGGCCGGGCACCGGGGCTACGAATGGCTCATCGGCCCCGGCAAGTGCCTCGATACCACCAAGTTGTTTCTGGTCACGACTGAGCTGTTTGGCAACGGTAAGTCGTCGTCGCCGAGCAATACACCCGAGCCATTTCATGGGCCTCGCTTTCCGGTGATGACTATTCGGGATAACGTGCAGGCCGTGCACGAGCTGCTTACCAAGGAGCTGAAGATAACGCACTTACGTGCACTCATTGGCTTTTCGATGGGCGCGCAGCAGGCCTTTCAGTGGGCCGTAAGCTACCCCACCTTTGCCGACCGCATCGTGGCTACCTCGGGCACGGCCAAAAACTACCCACACGGCGTAGTGCGCCTCGAAGGCCAAATCGCCGCCCTCACCGCCGACGCGGCCTTCCAAAACGGCGACTACACTACGCCGCCCACCAAGGGCATCGAGGCCTTCGCCACTGTCTGGACCGGCTGGCTATTTTCTCAAGAATGGTGGCGCAAAGAGCTGTGGCGCAGCGAAGAGAAACCCGGCGTCACCTTCGAGCAAGTGCTGAATAACTACCGCACGCACTTCATCCCCGGCGCCGACGCCAACGACCTCATCGCCCAGATGCGCACCTGGGAATACCACAACGTGGGCACTACCCCCGGCATGAGCGGCGACGTAGAAAAGGCCCTACGCAGCATCAAAGTACCCGTTCTCTACATGCCTTCCGAAACGGATTTATATTTCCCGGTGGGCGATGCGCGCTACGAGGCGGCCTTTATTCCGGGCGTGCAGCTGCTGCCCATTCCGTCGCTGTGGGGCCACACCGCCGGCGCCGCCAGCAATCCCGCCGATGCGAAGTTTTTGAACGAGAATATTGGTCGGTTCTTGGCGGGCAAG
>Ga0160429_1000226_pt1 | contig 66735 bp, 63 predicted proteins | sample SolpanmetagenomR_FD_108199 | JGI IMG/M metagenome (GOLD analysis project Ga0160429, IMG submission 108199) | Solar panel surface microbial communities from Lawrence Berkeley National Laboratory, California, USA - R | ecosystem: Engineered > Built environment > Solar panel > Unclassified ... | reverse complement strand
GATCCCCTAGTACTACCCCCTCTCCTGACAGGTGTTGCCACGCCAAGTCCAGCTGCCAGTCGTGCTCTTGCGCCACGACCGAGCGGGCGACCTGATTTCTTCTTTGGGCCCATGCCAGGCAGAGGTGGAAATACTTCGTAGCGGGTAGGTGGGATAGGTGAGTCTGTTCGCTCGTTGGGAAGGGCTGGGGTGTTGGGTGCGATGTGTTTTGGGGGCGAGCGGGGTTTTGAGGGAGTTTCGAGGTCGAGAGAGGGAAAGGGGTGGATGATTGATTCGGGCATATTATGTTGTTGATCGATGGTATTTGGTAGTGGAATTGGCATGGTGGTAGAGGCTGAGTCGAGTGCAAGAAGAGCCGGGTCGATTGGGGGTCCATCATCGAGCACTGCGCCACCAGTTGGATCTGTTGTAGTGTTCTCAGCAGCAATGGCATCCGCTTCTGCTTGATCGAATCCTTGTGATTGCTGCACACCTTCTTCTAGTGGTCCTGCTTCTTCAAACGCGGTAGCGGTGTCTTCTGGATCTTCTCGTTGCTTGACCGTGGTGAGCTGAGGCGCGTTCTCGTAATGCATGTTGTCTCTACCCATGACATAAGGCACCCATACAAGCGCATCGGGATTGATATTGGTATAGCCTTTGCCCTCGTAGTTATCTATGTACTGGCGATAGTACGGTAGGTCCAGACGGAGAGCATAGGTTTTGGTTACTGGGTCTCGCACCAAAGCACGGAGACCCTCGAGACCACAAACAATGTCGTCAGCAGTCATACCCGTCTTCGACGACAGCTCTGTGATACTTATTGGTGTCTTCTCAGCATGCAGAGCAAGAAGCTCCTTGCACAGAATCAGACGCCAATAGCTGCGATATGACACCAGACCCATATCACTAAGTGGTTTCTCTGGACTGCCTGTTTTCTGTTCAACTTTGGTGAGCAAGTAGGAGAATTCGATTAGCATATGACCGAAACCTCGCCTTTGATGGACTGGCAGGACGAGGATACAGGAGACATTGTTCAGACTGCTCGGTCTTTTCTCTTTCGAGAAATAGCCAACAAAGTGCTCGCCATATTCGTCATGCTCGGTCATGACGTAGAACAGAAAAGGCTCGACGTCGTAGTACAGTGTCTTACTACCTAGGAACAGCTTTGCAAGAAGACATAGGTTCTGACAGTATACCGGATTCTTGCGACCGTCGACCTCGAAGAATGAAAAATTGCCGTCGCGATAGATTTCGTCGCCCGGAGGATGCTTTGCTGGGCATTTGAGCTATCATGAAATGTCAGCTCTTTCCCGAAATGTACCTTTCCAGTATCGTGCTTACCTTGTGACGCCAAGCCACAAAATCAGAGCTCATATACTTTAAGCAGAATTCGCAAATGTACAAAACACGATTACGGCTGTACTCTTCCGGATACGGTGCAGCATGCCATGTATCGACCTCAAACTTGCCAAAGTTGATGCACTTGATCCTGCTCGGAGGACCCGAGACTTTCGGAGCTGGCCTGATCGGATCAGCCGCTCTTGCTGCTTCAATTTTCTTCTTCCACTCCTCTTCTGCTTTTTGTCGTGCATCCTCAAACTTCTTCCTGTCTGTCGATTGCGGAAAGGTCCGTGTAGTGTCTGCTTCAGCTTCTGACAGAATACCACCATATAGCTTTTTGGCTTCTTCTCCCTCTCGATCGTGAGAAGGAAATGAGGGGACTGTGAACTTCAGGGAGATGCTAGGAAAGTGAGGAACGTCGGGCTCTTGCGTCACAACCACCTGTGCTTGTCGTGCCCTCCGTGCTCGATCACGTTCCCTTCGTCTTGCCTTTTTCCATTCGTGCTCCAGATCTTGCATATTTGCTCTTAGCCCAAAAGCGACAATGAAGTGATCGTCATCCTTTTGTACAATTCTAAAGGTTGATCCAGTCGACTTTCGTTGCTGTCTCAGTCTTGATGGCCTGCCCTGCTCTGCGCCCTGCTGTTCGCCACCTTCCTGTTCCTCAAGTATAGTCTCGCTTACCTCGCGTCTTCGGCGTTTGCGCCTAAGATGTGGTCTGTCTTCTGTCGATGCAGTTGATGCTTTTCGTTTTCGCAGCGATCTGGAGCCATTGACGTCATCTTCGAAGACTACATTGGTGAATACAGTATGTGCGCCATCTTTCATTACGGGTTCGAGCTCGCGGGTGAGTTTCGATGATGATCTTCGACGTGCTCGTTCGGCTGTTGTCACCTTTTCGACGCCTTGTTCGACGCAGTCTGGACATTTCCATGATGCGGTTTCTGATGTAGAAGTATTAGGTATATATTGCTGTGTTAGAAATCGGACTCGTTTGGGCTGACCTTGGTCGTTTTGAAGTGTTTTCTCATCCCTGGCACATGATTGATGCGCTACAGACTTGTCAGCATACACAAAACCGCGCACGCTGCTTTCAAGCATACCATTATCACCACAAACAGCACATGCTAGATATTCTTCAAAGTCCTCACTCGGATCGTTCTCCTCAGATTGGCCGCAGAATACGCAAAGATTCGGGTTATGAGGCTCAGTTTCCACCGCGTCCTCATCGTTGGCCTCACTTTCGTCGTCAAGCTGTAACTCCCCTTCCTCTGCTTCTGTATCCGAATCTGCGTCTTCATCCACTTCCACATCAATATCATCCTCTAGGGATGCACTTCTTTTCTGCCTCTTCCCTCTGCCGCTCCGTCTGCGTGCCTTCTGTGCGACCTCTTCCTCCTCCTCATATTCATCATCGTCCTCCGCAGCGTCTGGCAATGGCATCGGTGGTGTGGTTTCCTCATCCGGTCCTCCATCAGCATCTGCACTTGAATCCTCCTCATCACATGCCATCTCCTCTTGCGCCTCATCCTCATTATTTGCTTCCACAACATCTGCCATAGTTACGTCCTGAGCTTGCGCATTGTGCTCGAATCCTTTGGTGTTGACATTGCCAGTATTCGTGTTGGAAGAGGTGGATTGCCGTAGAAATCTGTTTCGCGCTGGCGCCAAGACGCGCGTCAGCACTGCAGCCATAGACTCAATCTTGTCGATGTTTATATCCCTCTCTGACGCTTTGCTGTGCTGATATTCAGAGGTCCAGCTCCTCGGCCTTCAGCTGAAGGAGAGCTAATGAAGCATACAATAGGTTGAGCCCAGAGCTTTCACTGGCATCTGCAGACAATTGGCGAAGGTACTGCTAGACTCCAAAAGGCCGATCTATTTGTTGCCGTTATGACTCTTGGTGTTTCAGCTGTCGCGTCGAAACGTGTAAGCGAGGTGTTTCAAGTCGTGGTCCAGCTATAATGACGCGCTTTTCGGCGGGTGAGGTATTTTCTGTCGTACTTCGAGATGATGCGACACGGTGTTTGAGGTCTATTTGAGGTCAAGAGGTCGTTGTGGTCGTGGAAAGCGGTCTGCGTTACACAGAGCTGACAACTCAAGGAGGTGAGGGTGGAAGATGAGTAATAAGGGTTATCGTGGCCCTAGCGATCGACAGCGAGGTCCTGTCTTCGAGCGAGACATTGGAGATTGCGATTGGGCTGCGAATCAATACTGCACAACTCATCATCATGCCTGTCCCTTTCGAGGCTCTCCTCCCTTATGGAGTCTGTATAACTGTAAGACCTCTCCTTCCGCAACCCACGACATCCATGTCCGGCTACCAGCATCGACCGCAACCACTACGACGCACTTGAAGCCGCAACTATTCACACCTCGCCTACTACTCCAATCTCACCAAGCGCGACCCATCACCCACGCATCAACCACACCCGCAACCCTCCCGACCACCACTCCGCCACCCCATCTCATTCACCCCAACCTCCAACACAAGAACAACACTAACACCCTTCCTCCCATCTAGATGTTCGTCGTCTCCGGCGTCGGGCTCGGCCAACTACGCTACGCCAACAACGGCGGCAAGCGACACCGCTGGGGCGTCGGGTACTGGGACCAATGCATGATGGAGCGCGACCGACGCTTGACTGGATATTTGCGAGGACAGACGGATAAGGTTGAGGCGCCGAAGGGCTTTGAGGTTAATAATCCTTGGAAGGTATGCTTGCTGCTCTATCTATACGTATGATGTGGGAGGAAGAGATGGAAGGAAGAGATGGAAAGAGGAAGTGGTGGAGAGGTGGGAGAGGTGGATGCTGTGGGAGGCATGGGAGAGGTGGAAGTGGGGGAAGAGGCGGGATCTGAGCAAGAGATGGGATCGGGGAGGTGATGGGCTGAGAAGAAGAGGAGCGCTGGTCACGGTTTGAGGGAAAAAGACTGAGGGACGGGGATTAGGATGAGAAATCGCAGTGGAAAGGTCGCAGGAACCATCAATCAGAATCGGCCAGGAAGGAGTGATCGGGAGATACGGCACGGCACAGCACGATACAACTAGGAAAAAGGCCAGGACATGATCGGCTCATGATCGAAACGCTAACACATCATCTTCACAGGTCGAATACCTCGTACGATAAAACAATCACAGATGGGCGGCGCAGGAGGAGAAAGAGATACGACGGAAGGGATTGGTGGAGAGTCGATTGTTCGAAACGATGGGCTGGTTGTACAAGTCGCGGAACGCTTTGCTATGCACAGCTCGAGCGATGAAGACACAGTAGCAAGCATAAACGGAAGCAAATCGCTGAAAATCATTGTCCTTCGAGTCGTTCAACTGAGATGGAACTCTACAATTCCAAGACGTTACTGAATATTCATACATGAAAGTCCACACCCACTGGAGTGCTGTAGAAGTGTCCCTCCCATGCATGCTAGTGGAGATGGCCCAATCCATCCTTCGTCTATTTGCAAAAAGTACAGTGTTGGTGAAAAAGGAAAGAGAAGAGAAGAGAAATTATGTACACGATCGGTTATCGAAGTTGTCCAGGGGAGAGCTCAACCACATCCTCAGGCTGGCGTATATGTGACGCTTCGAGATAGGACCCAAGAGCCGAGGCGTTGTTTGATAAGGATATCATGAGTCGCCTGCTACACTTTGCTGGGTCATTGGTTCAGGTGGTACGTCAGGTCCAAGAGAGGTTTTAAGTCGTGGTGCTGATCCCATGTGTCTTAGCGGTCTACTTTGCTTGTTAGCTTCGTCCCATACATTCATCATCCACAAGATCAACTCACTGTGCAGGAGAGGAGTGTCCAGGAGGGGCAGGATATTGGCCTTGTTGTGCTTGCTGGCCCTGATAATATGGAGCGCCACGTGGTTGAACTTGTTGTGCTTGCTGGACGGGAACCTGCTGATTGGCAGCATAAGGAGAGCCAGTGCCGTAGGCAGCTTGTTGTTGATAGTTTGAAGGAACAGTCGCTTGGCCGGCTTGAGGCGATCCGTACTGAGCACCTGGAGCATATCTGTTCGACAAGCTTGCGTATGCGTTTTGATTGCCGTATGCGTTTTGATTATAGTTCTGCGGCGTTTGTTGCATGTATTGTTGTTGCCCTCGTCCCGCGGTTGCGTATTGCTGTTGCTGCTGCTGTTGTTGTTGTTGTTGCTGTTGCTGCTGTGGCGTCGTGCCGTTCGAGCTACCATAAGACGCATTAGGCATAAAGTTTGATGGTTGTGTAGTCTGCTGGGCAGGATACTGGCCATAGGGAGAGTTGTAATAAGGTCCTTGAGCATATGTCTGCGCAGGAGTAGGGTGATATATGCCGCCTTGAGGCACAGCTGGATATCCGGATTGTTGTTGTTGCCATGCTTGTTGTTGAGCTGGTGCCATATAACCTTGTTGACTTTGTCCGCCCGGAAAGGATCGTTGTCGTTTGTAAGGAGGTTCTCCAGATACAGCGTCACTGTCAGGTCCAGCATAGGCGCCAGGTTGTGGTTGTTGCTGCTGCTGTTGTTGTGGTTGTCCTGGATGTGGTCGTAATGGTGTTTGTGGTGCGAGGCTTTGCCCTTGTTGAGCTGAAAATGCTCTCTTACTTGAGTGTCTAGATTCTTTTCTCAGACGGATACGTACACCTTGATCGGCAAAGGAGCGTGAGAGAGCCGTAGATTCTCGAACACCGTCCCAGTCTTTGGGTGGAACAACTGGACTAAGGTCAGCCTAGACTTCATCGCTCGAGGCACTGTAACATACCATCAAATACTTGTGATAATTGCGACTTCAGGAAGATTGTGTCGTTTGTCGCACTAAATCGGTGTTAGAAACTGAAGAGCCAACCCAAACAAGGTCAGAACGCACGGTCTGTACACATAAAGACTGAATCGCAATCTGAACTTTCCCATAATGCCGACCGATATGTCGCTAAATACAAAGAAGCCTGCCTCCTGGTTGTCAAAGTCCTTCAATCTATGCAGAGACGAAACAAGTTGTCCTTGTAGCAACTCTGGAGGTGTCGCGCCTGGAGCTGACTCCTGCTTCTTTGGAGCATCCGTTTCCGGTTCCCATAATGTACAAGTGCAGAAATAGTAAGGATTGTGAAGGAAGGAGCTATGAATGTGTTAAGAGATGATCTTTGCGCACGCCTTTGGGAATACCTACCATGTGTCGTTATAAGGATCGTTCACTTTCAGCTGGACAATTGGTGGAGGATCTACAGGTTTGCGGTCTAAGATGAAGTTGTCAGTTTCCTGATGATTAGACATGCCGGTAAAGAAACTGCTTACCCTTTTCTTTACCGCGGACGACAACCCTAGCCTTTTCAGGTTCCTGGCGCATATCCAACCAGTGATTGTCTCTATTCAGGCCATTCTGTCAGCATGAAAGCTCTGCATCATAGTCGCGTCCATATTCAGGCCATTCTGTCAGCATGAAAGCTCTCCATTATAGTCGCGTCCATACACGCGATATACGCGTGCAAAACGCGTCAAAGTCAAGAGCACTTACACTCGGAGATCGGGTCGCAGTCCTGGTGGAGCGACATACTGAAGATTGGCCATGGCTTCTGCGAAACGACGACTATCGCCTGATGGTATTGTGAGCAACACCAGTCGTTATGTTTTGGTAGAAGAAAAATGGTAGGATTTCGAGCAGTAACCAGGTGTTGGGAGCACGAGTATGATATAGGCGTTTTTGAGAATCCGTGGCAGGAAGGTTTGCGCAATTATTTCCAGGTCACAAACTCAGATTGCACTCAAACTCCAAACCGTGGAAAACCCAGAACTTTGGATTTTGGGGTTTGGCAACAAGCACGATATATCTGAGCACTCAAGAGGAGCTGCCGAGTGCGTGCTTGAATAGTTTGGGTCGTCACGCTCGGATCTCGAGAATCCTCGTATTCCTCGAGCTGATATTGAGGTTACGTGTGGATACGAACCAGCGAAATTGTCGTAGGTTCTCAGCCACCTGCCTCACAAATATTGCTGTCGTTTTCTTTTCGTACTCGCTAAGCGAATGAAATGATGCGCTGAAGATGTGAAGCCGTACTAAATGATCAAGTGCCTGAAAGTGGACGTGGTTCGTGATTCTTCGAGAAAGAGAAGAAGCAAACGTCGCGATGCCAAGTAAAGATCACGAGCTCTTTCGTTTGGATTTCTCCCGTTCTCTGCGCAAGGCAAGTGCGATGGCGGACCTCTGTTGATGTCAAAAAGCCAAAGAACTGAAATTGTATTAGGTTGTTGTGGCGAGACGAGGTGTGGGGTCGCGTGAGTGAAGGGGTCCAAAATAGTCAGAGGATAGCCTCTTGTTCCTGCTGTTAGTTCCACGTATGTCAGTTCAGGCGCAAGAAAGAGCTTAGTGACGAGGAATGCAGAGTATATGTATACTACTGCCGCTGTGCAGATCAAAACGCAGACTCGACTCGACGCATGCGACTTAATTTGCAGTTTCGTTCAAGCCAATCCCGCTGCAGGGTTTGACGTTTGTGAAGCAAGCCTCAAAAACTAAGGAGCTTGAGGCCTCCACTCGTTTAGTGGACTCACGTACTTTTGACTTTACTGCAGCTTTCTGTGCCTCGTGTCTTTATAAACACATTTCGATCTGCGTATACTGTCGGCGACACTTCGTCACACAGAGGATATACGGCACGACAAAAGCGCGGGTGATTCAGCGAGTCTTAAACAGTGATCGATTAACAAGGCTAGAATATCTTCCTCGATACTGCTGCTGACCCGGCCCAACTCGTTTGATTATAAGCTGAGTAAAGCTCTGCACATGATTGCTGCCCTCCTTAACTCTAGCTAGCATTATCGTCTACCGCCAGTCCAACTATTTGCTCGTTCGCTTCGCTTAAACTAGTAGTACATGTAGGTATGATTACGATTGTGCGCTAACCAGCAAGGTTTGCATTAGCGCAAAACCAGCTACGTGGCGTGTCGCCTTCGAGTCTCGCGCTCATTCAGCACACTTACGCCTCTTCTGTTCTCATTGATCATGCTCATTTGTATCGCCTTTGGTGTTTCATGTAAGGTGCATATGTACACCACAACGGGCGGCTGCTTGCATGCAACGATACATGGTAAAAATCAGCGGGAAGGATGCCTCTTCCGAGCTTTCCATGGCTTCACTCAAAGCGCGTGGCTTCATCCACTTCATCTCCCTGGCCCATCTCCACGTCGATCCCTAGCTACCAAGGGCTTGCACATTCTCATCCTTGGTCAAAATAAGCGCGGCGCATGCTCTCACAGCCTGATCTCTGGAAACGACTTGAGCTTAAGCTGACCTCACCTCTTCTTTACAACATACAATAAATAACGCTGCTGCTCGCAAAAATGCAACACGGCGAGGATGGCGCCTTTCTGACTAAGCTGATCGACCTCGCCTAGCACACAGCCTCCAATAAGACTATGACGAGGCACTAGACAGAATGCAGAAATTGTAACTGGGTCACTTCAAAAAATAGTGCCTTTTTGGACTATGATTGGTTCGACTGTCAGCCAATCGTATACAGTAAACCAAGAATATTTAATCGCCTAGAGTTTGTGGTGGAGGCTAGTGTACGCCGACTTCGCAAAGCTTTCTCCCGGAACATCTCCAGCTTTCGGCTCGAATCGACAAGACCACCACGATCATAGTATTTCGCGAAGATCAATCTCAACCTCAACAGCTTTTTCGTTCATGATCGCGGTGATCGAGAAAAGAGCGAATATCATGCGCAGTCACAAGGATCTTGACGCCGCACGAGCGTTTAGCAGACGCATGTTGAATCACTGGTGAAACACACTAAAATGCAGGGGATCCCTGTATAAGATCTAGTGCTTCCACGCGGACTTGGACCCGTAGGATGAACGTCCTACTTGTTGTCCATGGCAGCTTTTTAACCTTACTCTGCTTACCGAATGTGCCGTACCATGTTCATTTTCATCTTCATATTGCCATGTGGTTTTGGCGGCTAATGTGCTCTGTGTTACATAGAGCATGACTACGCGAATCTTTGTTACCCACTTGCAGAAGTGCATCAATGGTGCAAAAGTAAGCATGAGACGAGTAAGAGGAGATGTACAGTCTTGGTCCAGGGGGGAAAGAATGACGGTCATGGAGAGTGGAGGATCTTCAGCTGCATGCCCACTCCAGCATAACAATCGACCTTCCAGCACACTTGTTTGACTAACTTCAAGAGGCTTCAGCAGACTCTGCCTCTGTATTGCCAGCTTACACAAGTGCTGGAAGCAGGAAGGCCTCTATTGGTATCACGAATCACGACACAGTCAATTACACCACTCCAAGATGTCCAGCTTACTCACTTCAAACCGAGCTGGAAGAGGCGCTGACCACTAGCAATACTACAGCTCTTTGTTTACATAGCGTGAAGCCGTAACATCTACAAATCGCAGACAATGCGATCTTGGCGTACGTCAAAGCTCTTCCAGCATGTGCTCGACTTGACGCTCCTGTATGATCCTAGTCTTTTTTACGTCCTGCCAGTTTCAGACGTGTTGAACTACACCAGCGCATGAGGCTTGCATAAAGCTCAGCACCGAATGTCCACGTGTGACCTGTGACTGGTCTCAAAGCTGCTTGTCCACAGCGAAGAAGGATTCCCAAAATGACCCCGATGATCGTGGGGGCTTTCAGAAGCAAGCTTATAAGACTCAATGGATGCTGCTGCTTGTTGTGATTACTTCTTCTCTATCCTTCTCATCAATGTTCATTCTTGCACTATCATCATGAGGAGTACACTTTTCACTACCACCTCAGTGGCCCTTCTGGGTGCTGTACTCGCTGTTGTCGAGCCCACTGACCCTTATAGAGTGTCTGACTCTATGGCTGCTGTCCTTGCTTATAACAGCTCAGCTTACCACTATGTTCGTGAATGGAAACATCTACATTGCATGCCACGCTGTGTCCGAGGATGGGTCTGACATCCTATAGCCTACCGATTTCACAAGAAATATTGTGCCTAAACCTTTACACAGTAGGTGATATTGAATGCCACAAACAGCATGACATTAACTAATAGAATAGGCCACAACGACTATTGGCGTGACGTTAGTCATATCCTATGTTTCTCCACCGAACTCTTGCTCATTCTACTCATTAGGTCCCATTCTACTCAGCCATCTCCGTCGGTGCTGTCAGTGTCGAAGCAGACGTCTGGCTCTACAATGGCACTCTCTACATCGGACACGAAACATCCGCTCTGACTCCAGCACGTACTTTTGACAGCCTCTACGTTCAGCCCATCTTGCAGACTCTGAGAAGACAAAACCCGAACAGCACTTTCCTTACTGCACCCACCAAGAAGTAAGCATTACAGTGCATCGAAAGAGGCTACGCCGAACTAGACTAACATATGATTACAGTGGTGTCTTTGATACAGCTAGCGGACAGACACTTTACCTCTGGATTGACATGAAGACGAACGGCGCGGCTACCTTCCCATATGCTGCAGCTGCTCTCAAGCCTCTCCGTGATGCTGGCTATCTCACCACAGTCACAGCAAACGGCACACTCATTCCGGGACCAGTCACAGTAATTGGCACTGGCAACACTCCTTTGAACCTCGTCCAAGATATCTTGCCAAGAGACGTCTTCTACGACGCTCCATTGCCATCTCTAGGCACCACTTTCAGCAATATCACTGCGTTAGTGTCGCCTATCGCCAGTACTGCATTCTCTCCCTCGTTCGGAGCCGTACCAAATGGTGTCTTCAACCAGTCTCAGATGGCCACCTTGAACACGCAGATCAGCATTGCCCAGGGTAAGGGCATTGGTATTAGATACTGGGACACTCCTGGTTTCCCTATCAGCGCAAGGAACAGAGTGTGGAGTGTGTTGTATAATGCTTGTGCCTCGCTAATCAATGTCGATGATCTTGTTGCTGGTGCTGGCATGTCTGATCTCAGCAACTTCTGGGAGATTGGACAGTCTGTTGTGTATCCTTGAAAGTAATGTAGTAATGAAATGAGGCTGGGAAGATGATTGAAGAGAGTGAAGCAGCTAAAGTGTTCCGGTATATAATAGCACAAAAACATACTCTGCCAATAATAGATAGCGTATGTAGATTAATGGCCGCCTAAACTTGTTGATGATATATGCCCAGGTGAGGAATTCAAGAAAGATCCAACATCTCTATGTCTTGGCGTGACGGAGTTTTATCCGGTGTTTAGTCATGATTGAGAAAAAAGTGTCAATGACATCTCCAGCATCTTCTCTTACAAATCAGCAGAATAACCCAAGTACATAACGAACTTGCACATCCCATAACGAACCATTCGCATCCCGCACAGCTGAAACCAATCATGTCAGCTACAGACCACAAAATGGACGTCGACGAAGATCCCGAGCTCCAGCAACAGGAAGAGGAAGAAGAGGAATCAATGATAAATCCAGACGAAGGCGACGAAATCATTCCAGAAGACCAGGACGCGCCAATGGATTCTGATGACGAAGCTGATGGCGGTCCCATAGAAGAAATCCAGCTTCAAAACGACTCATCTGCACATTTCGATGGCCATTCGGACAGTATCTTCTGTATAGCACAACATCCAATCCACACCGAGATAGTCGCAACAGGCGGTGGCGATAACGTCGCATACATCTTTGACTGCACACCCAGCTCCATTCCTACACCGGCGCAAACAGAAAGAGAAGGCATACAACCTATTTTCAAGATCGAAGGACATCCAGAGTCTGTCAATGCTATTACTTTCACAAAACCTGCTGGTGAGTATCTACTCACTGCTGGAATCAACGGCGAACTTCGCGCATACCGAGATACAAGTAATGGCCAAGGCAGAACCTGGGCGTTTGTCGCCGAAGCACGAGAAGTAGAGGAGATTAACTTTCTGATCCCATGCCCGAATCCACAACATCCTAATGTGGTTGCTCTGGGTGCAAAGGATGGTTCCGTATGGGTCTACACAGTTGACGCTTCAGATGCTGGATCTCCCCTCACAATCATCCAAACTTTCTACCTGCATACAGACTCTGCGACTGCAGGCGCATGGACACCAGATGGAAAACTACTCTGCACAGTGTCAGAAGAGTCATCGCTATATGTTTGGGACGTCTTTGGTGATGCAGCGGCAGCCGGCCTATCGAACCAAAGTGGTCAGGCACTAGTCGGGTTGACTGCAGAAGACCAGCGTTTCGCTGCTGAAGGTGGTTTATACAGTGTGGCTGTAGCACCCAATGGTACCTTTGTCGCAGTAGGTGGTGCGGATGGTTCGATCAAGATTGTTGGGCTTCCACGAATAGGTGCAGATTCAGCTCCAGCGAATGGAGCAGGTCAGAGAGGTGGCAGACAGGCTGGAGCAAGACAAGCTGGTGGAAGACAAGCAGGTGGACGTCCCGCTGCAACATCGGCAGGTCAAGCAGGACAGATTCTGGCAAGTCTGCAAGCGCAAGACGAGAGTATCGAGACGATAGCGTTTGCTGCCGCTCCAGCGACGATGATGGCTGCTGGCTCTGTTGATGGATATATCACCTTATTCGATACAGCACACAACTTCACTGTGCGAAGAAAGTTGGAAGAAGCACATGAGGGGGAGGCAGTGATCAAGGTCGAGTTTGTACATGCGCCGAGGATGGGTCATCTGTTGACAAGCTGCGGCAATGATGGCGTGATCAGGAGGTGGGATGTAAGAGGTGGAACAGCAGCGGCTAATGGTGGATTGCTCGGAGAATGGCGGGGACATAGAGGTGGCGGCGAAGGTGGTGGTATTCTCGGTTTTGTGCAAGGAGGTGGTACGAGAGTGATCACGGCAGGAGACGAGTAAGTATTCTTGGAGACAGATTTACGGATTATGCTAACATTTTGATAGTGGTGTAAGCTTGATTTTTGATATTCCAGCACCACCTCAGTGATCTATAGTACACTCGAATCCAAATCAGTCATACTCAAGCCGAAAGCCTGCCACCTACTCTATATATAGTCTGCATACTTTCCAAGCTCAGTACCTTGACCGACTGTCACAGGTCTTGCACGAGAAACTGGACAACCGTCAAAAAGTCGATTCGCAAACCTGAAACAATCACGCTATGTTTCAGATCTTCAATTTGTGGGGAAACTCATCATCATTGTATTATCATCGTCATCTGGCCTGGTCATGTGCTGGCGCTTACCCCTCTATTTGGAGCTATAGCTCCTGCTTACATCTCCAGCTTCTTGCTTCTCTCCCTTCTCTTCTCTTACTTTCCTTCTCGACATCACCTTCCACGCTCTGGCTCTTTCTTTTGGCTAACTGTCACCTTGGAAAGGACTGCCGAACTTTAGTCACTATCTTCTGCTCTCGCTATCCTACAACAGCCAGCTCCTGCGACTTGAGGGTGCCATGGCTACCCACGACTATCACAATTCAAACAAGTGTGTCTCGCAGGATCACTTCAACGATCTTATCGAAACTACTTGGGCTCATCTCTTCGCCTTGCAACCATCTTACACCAAGGAGGAAGCAGAATCTTTTGCTGCCTCGTGCTTGAAGTTCGAAACCTTCCTTTATGACAATTTCGGATTCGACTTGAACGATTGGTACATTCGTAAGTCAGCGTTCCCATGATCCCCCTGAATACTCACTTATAATCCTAGGCTCCCTTTGCACCAAGATCCACCATCCAGACCTCTGGTCTTGCGTCAGCAAAGAATGGTCTCTTGTTTTGGACATCCCCAAGCTCGGCTTCCGGTACGCCAACACCAACTTGTGGAAAATACGTCAGGAGAACTTTGCTTCTCGCTTCATGCAAGTTACAACCTTGAGTGGCTTCTTCGAGAATCTTGATATTAAGAAACCAAGGCTCTTCAAGCCCATCTCCAAATCCCCTATCTGGCACGCGCTCAACATTGCTTTGCAGCACGATTGCGCTACCCTCGAAAAAGGGTTTTCCGCTGGGCTAGCCGCTGGCTGCTTGGGCCTCATTCTTTGCAAGCACCCTCTGCCTGCATACTTGGATGGTCTTCTACAGGATGACGTCCTCGAAACAATTGCCAAGTTCAACGTTGCCAGTTCTGCTATCGACAATCTTATGCCATTCGTTGTTGAGGATGAGGAAGAAGTGGTGTTGAATGCCAATCGAATTGTCTACAGTCTTGAGACCAATCTTGCCCACCTCGTCCAAGAGTTCTACTTTCAGATTGTCAAGCAGACCATCACCGATTCAGGTGCTCTCGATGGTGGCATCGTTGCGTTTGTGACTCGTGACGACACTGACTTGATCTATGGCACAATGGACATGGTACTCGAGTATGTGCTGCAAGCTCAGAACATCATTACTGCCAAAAAGCGCTCTTTCACCGATCTCGGGGCTATTGTGTTGTACGGCGCCCTCCGGTTGAAAGCCCAAGATGCTGGCGACTTCATCCAACATATCAACGATTGTGTCAAGGAGCTCGGCTTAAGGGGCACCTGGGACTTCGCCAAAGGAACTGGTACATACCCAGGATCTTGGCTTGCTGAGAGCTCTGATGTTCTTATACCGATCGCCTCCGACTGCCCTTATTTCGATGACCATGAGTATATACTCTACCATTCAGGACCATCTGACAAGCACGGTTTGTTATATAATGGCGACCTCGACTACAATGATGTGGAGTCTGCTGTCTACAATGGTGACTTCGAAGGACCTATCGGTCACTGGGCTGATGCTGCCGAGGCGAAATTGAAGCAAGTCAATGCTTCCGACGACTGGGAGGATGATACAGTTGCCGAAAATGGCAACTCCGAAGGGCAAAGTGGTCACTGGGCTGATCCCAGCAATAGTCATGCCACTGGCGCGAACGATTGGGAATATGCTGCTGCAACTAACGTTCAAGATTTCGTCGAAGACTACTCGCACAATTATTTACAAGGCTGGGATGAGGGTGACACGCAGCACGGTATTGCTGACTGGAATGCTGGCTACACTAAGAACACTGGTACCTGGGATTCTGCTGTCGGCGCCAACTTCGATGATGCTGGCAATGAAATTGTTGAGACTGCTTGGTCCAAGGATAATGACGCCGCTATTGATTGGAACTTTGACTCCGGCCCCGCTTACTGGCCAATGAATCTCGAGTCTGCTGCCTTTGACGCAGCTGATTACATCGACTGGAACTTTGCTGTTGATCTCACTCCTGCCCATTACCTCAATCGTAGGGCCAAGAACAAGTATGTTGACGTCGGGACTGAAGAGATGGACGAGGCTGCTGCCTCCAATGCAGATGATTACATCGACTGGAACTTTGCTGTTGATTTCACCCCTGCCCATTACCTCAATCGTAGGGCCAAGAACAAGTATGTTGACGTCGGGACTGAAGAGATGGACGAGGCTGCTGATGTCACCTGGGATGATGCCAACAACCCTCTCGATGCTGAACATGACGAGGTGTCTTGGGATATTACTGCCGCTAGTGACTGGAACGACGAAGGCTACCATTCTGTAGTTGACTGGAACGAGACAAGCTACAAGAAGAATGATGCTTGGGATGATCATTTCGGCGGACCTTTGACTACAACCGAGGAGGAAACACCAGTTCATGGTATCTGGACCATCACTGAAGCTGCTGTCGATTCACCAGGTCTCGAGGACGACACTGTTGACCAGGACGCTGCTTGGAACAACCATACGGACGTTCGTGACATTACTTGGAAGGAAGAAGAGCCTCAGCAGACTGAAATCACCTGGAACAATGCCGCCAATGACGGTCAGACTTCTCTTTGGCAAGACAAGCCCGCCCTATCTTGGGATAACCATGTCACTGTCGCCGGAGTAAAGGACGTTGAGGCATTCCCCGCCGTCAACGACCAGTACACCCGCAGGTGGGCCGATTGCAGCAACGACATTGCCACAGCAGCCGCCCAGTCTTGGAACGAGGACGATGAGTCCTACAACAACGAACTCCCTTCCTGGACGGACACCGTCAAGGACTCAAGCCCCATCGCTGCTTCAACTTCCTGGAGCGAAGACACAGTTCAAGGCGAAGAATGGAACTTCAAAAAGGACAAGTTCAGCTCTAAGCTCACCTACCACGACGACACATTTGACGCCACTTATCGTGACGATGAGTTTGATGCTGTCAAGTATGCTCATTGGAATGAGGTTCCTGCTTCTCAAAGCATGTATGTTCGTGCCTACTGAACTGATGATGTGAATGATGTGATTTCGAGAGGCTACAATGATGTTTTTTTCCCTGTTCAGATGACCGACTCGAAGCTGTTTGTTCGACAAGGGTATGGTCTTCCGCTTTTCTTTACACGTTTCATCTGCTCATGGACTACCGCCCTACTGCCTTTTACGAACGAATGTACTGCTCCGTACTTGAACAATACTGTTCTTCAAATTCTCGCATGCAATGTTCTTGTTTTCCAGTCTTTCACCATTACGGAGGACCATACACTCATTTGGAAAAGAGGAGGATAATGCAAGCACGCATAGTACGCTTTGTTGCATGTAGACAGACACAACTCTAGTCCTACATCTAGATAGCTTGAGTATCGAACCGTTTTTACAATACTCTTTGCCTAGCTCTCAAAATACACTCGTAGGGACCTTTGCTTGCAGTATCATTGAAACTTTTGCTAAGATGAACTTGGAGGAGAGCACGTTTCAGAAGCAGTTCATGCGTGAGCTCATTCAGATTGTCTATTTTCGAACGAGAGCTATCTGCTTGGGATCCAAGTAGTTGTCAGGACACCCTCCATTTGTCAATTGCAAATGCTGACTAAGGCAGATGGTGCAACATCGGGTGGCAAATTCAACCTCGGAGAACATTCGCTGCGACGATGACGTGCTGAATGATGTGAGTTCTGATTCATCAGCATTGGAAATACTCGGTGAGGTTGGAGGGAGAAAGAAAAGTGTATAACAGTGCTGTCACCGCACAGCGCATTTCCTCATTTATACCACCAAGCCCTCCAGCAGCTTACAAAGCAAGACCCTCAGCAGACAACGAAGCAAGGAGAACCACACCACATCAAACCAACGTCTACCGCCAGTACATGCAACGAACCCTCCTCACATCCACAACCCGTCTACTCACTCGTACACCACTTCACCACCACACCGCAACCCGCACAATGACTACAGCAACATTCAAATATCTAGGTCCCAAAACCTATGATCCTTCTCCGTCGGCAGTCTTCCCAACCAAGCCGTGGACTAAGGTAAGCAGAAGAAGGCCTCCAGCATAAGTAGCTCACTAAATCTCGAAAACAGGTAGACGGAGGCGGCCACTCCTTCACCCTAGCCGACTACACCCGTCCCGTCCTCAACCTCCGCGGCCAAGAATCCTCCTTCCACACCGACCTCTCCGGCTTCTCAGTCCACCACTCCCCCGCTACCGAGAAAGAATTCACCTCAGACGCCACCATCCGCTCATCCTACTACCCCGAAGTCGAAGCCCTCCTCCGTTCCAAACTCCCCGGCATAAAAAAAATCGTCATCTTCGACCACACCGTCCGCCGTCGCCAGAAAGACAGCCCCCGCCAGCCCGTCCAACAAGTCCACATCGACCAAACCCCCAACGCCGCTGCTGTGCGCGTCCGCAGACATCTGCCAGCCGAAGAAGCAGAAGACCTGCTTAAAGGCCGCTATCAAATCATAAACGTCTGGCGGCCTATCGGCCACGCTGCGTCAGACTTCCCCCTCGCTGTCGTCGATTGGCGCACCATGGCCCCCGAGGACCTCATCAACGTCGACCTGCTCTATCCCAAGCGCGACGGCCAGGACGACGGCGACGACAGAGGCAAGGAAGCGCTGCCGACTGGTACCGGCATTGAGGGATATGAGCCGCGTGGTGAAACATATGGTATTGCGCCGAATGAGAGCCATAAGTTTTATTATTATAAGGATATGACGCCGGATGAGGCGATGTTTTTGAAGATTTTTGACTCGAAGGGGCAGGGGTTGCCTGGGGGTAGGGAGGGTGTGGCGATTGGGAGTGCTCATACGGCGTTTGTTGATCCGGATACGCCGAAGGAGGCGAAGGGGAGGCAGAGTATTGAGGTGAGGTGTTTGGTTTTTTATGAGTAGGTGATGGGGGCGGAGGAGGGTGGAGATAGTGTATGATTCAGTATTGGGGTTTATGATTTAATGATATATGTTTCTGTTTCTAGCCGATGGCACTCTTTGGCATGGTTGTGAGATTGGGTGGCAATAGCAAGAAAACAATCCGCGTTGTCTGGAATGAAGATGGTGTCACCTCATCCCAGCTCGCTCGACTACATTCCCTTCTGGCCTCAACAACTGGCAGCATTAACCCTGGCAGTCCAGCTCACCACCCTTGTTATACATTTCCGTCCAGGACGAAACGCTCGAATACATACACCATAACGCACAGCAAAATGCCTAAAGACATTCTTGAAAAACCTTACTGCACTCAAAGGCCGTCTTCCACTTCTATCATCGTGGCTGCTGTTCGGGATTGCTATCGCCGCATTCACGGATACATGCCTCCTCGTTGTATCGTGTGCCTTGGCTTTACGATGAGGAAGCTTGTGATTTTCGAGGAGATTTTCAAAGTTTCGAAATATCGCTGGTTGCTTGTGCTGTCGAGGCATATAGCAGAGGACAATGTGTATTGGTTTGAGACCACTCTCGTTGGTACCTCGAGGAGCTAGGAAGACGTTGATGCTGCATCAGCAGTACAACCTGCTCGCAGCGCCTGTCTTAAAAAAAAAGAGCGGCGAGGTTTGGATCTATGTTCCTGAAAGGGAGGAAGATGGCGATGCTGGATGGGTCGGTCTGCTGAATGGTAAAAAATATAAGCCGCGCAAGTAGTATAAAGAAACGCATGACTTCTTCAGTCTGGCCAATCTCGGTGAGACCGCTAGAATAGTACCCAAAAGTTTGGATTGCGCTGTCAGAGGAGGAAATCATGGGTGTAGAATTGGAAGTCGTGACTCCATTGTCGTGTTCCTCCATCCTGTGGTTGATCCTGTTACTGACTGGTTTGCTTTGCTGCGGAGGTTCGTCTGATGATATCGAGCAGGAAAACATCAATTTGATCTGAAATTGAAGCAAAGCTTCAAACAAACTAAACTTTGACGAAACAAAGCAAAACACTACCAAAACCACATTGCTCGAAGTCCACCCAAGCTCCACAGCCACACCAGACAGTACCAAGCAATCTGCATCACTCAAATACAAGTCTCATCACCAAGGCACACCACCAGGCACAGGACGGCCGCGACCACGGGCATGTGATAGTATTCTACACTTGCTGGAAGGAAGACCAATAGAAGGAATAGATGATAGAGGCTGACGACTGAACAAATGGTCCAAGATCGGAGACGACTTTATACCAGGTAAATCGACATGGGCGTAATCCACTGGCTGCCTGTAACAATCCATTGTCCGCTCAGGAAGAGAGGTGCAGGGAGGATACCATGCAAGAAGGTTGGACGCGGATGTGGCGTTGCTCCGGGACAACCAGGAATAATTGCCGGTTACTGTCCGGCGCAGCACGTACGCGCTCGTCAATGGCGTCAGTTGTTGCTTCCGCTATCGCCAACTTCATCCCTTCGCGAAAGATGCCAAGCGGCGCAAATGAAACGCAGAAGTAACCGCAAAGGAAGCTGGACTTGATGCGTGAGGTGTGTGGCTAGTGCCACGACACGGAAAAGAGTCTTAAATTGAGGTGAGAAGCTCATCGTCCCTAGTGGGTATGGTACAAGATGTGAAGTCGTCAGCACCTGATATCGTCGTTAAAAGCACCGTGTGTCTCCCTCCGTCCCTCCGAAATGCCACCTTGCTTCTCTTTCTCAACTTCTCATCCCGAACCAATATCGTATGAGTACAATGATATACCCTCCCGTTCATCTTCCTCCAGACCACCGTGTGACTTCCTCCCTCCCTCCCTGACTCCTCGCCAACTCCCAACGCTTCTTCATCCTCCCCTCCAATTCCTCGGGTGGTCTTGAAACACCCCTCCAATCCTCGGCACTCCTCCCACTCCTGCGGAGCCAGAACCGTCCTCCTAGTCTCCAGTACGTCCCGAAGGATCCGCGTTCTGAGATCCAGAAGGTGCGTTCTGTGCTTGTGGCGGTTGGGTAGGGGCTGACGATTGCTGGGACTGTCGTTGTTGTGGTGATGGTATGTATTGGGCCGGCGCTGGCTGGTAGCCGAGCGGCCCTCCAGGGTACCAGTATGGCTGGTAGTCGAGCGGAAAATGTCCTCCATCGTACCAATACCAGTTTTGCCAGGCCTCGACCCAGTGCCACCCGGCAAGTATCCAGTGAGTTGCTTGCTGGTTGATGACTGGTGGGTTCGAAGGGTGGTGTGTGGTGTGTTGATGGAGACTATGGGTTCGTTGATGTAGTATTGAATGAGAAGAATCTCAATTATAGGTTTCAGAGATGAGACTGATTTAGTGAGGACTTACGTGGTAGATAGAGTGGTGTGTAGTGTGCTGCTGATGATGGTAGGTTCGTTATTGTAGCAGTAACTGAAGAGTATCTCAATCAGAGACTTGGGGGATGTGAGTTGGTTTGGTGAAGACTTACGAGATAAAAAGGTGGTGTGTGGCGTGTTGTTGATGAAAAGAAGAAGAGGGAGGAGAAGAAGAGGAAGGAAGGTTAAAATAGAGAGCGTGTTTGTGGGTAAGCAATCATATGACGTGGCAAATTTGGCTAATTCGCGCTTCAATTGATTGCTAGGCAACTATGGCAGCAAACTGCATGACTTACTACCCAGTAACAAAGTCTTAAACACCTTATTCGAATGCCACTCCCTGCTTGCCATTGCTTCTCCCTTAGCTCCAAATCCCCTCTTCTTGAACTCCAATTCCTTTTCCTTATCCCGCCGGTTGCGGAAGAAAGGAAAAGTACTTGCCGATGCAACCACATGCCTTGCGTATCAATTTCTTCGTGTTGGTGTCAATCATAGCAAGTGACTTTCGATCACCGCCTGACATCCAATAGTCATAAAGCAACTGCAACTTGTCGCGATCATCGTCTTGAATCGCCTCGATGTACTCGATCGTCCACGTACTGGCATCGTTTGGATCGTTTTCGGAGGGAGGATCGTCTTGAGAGAGTGCATCGGACAGCACCTGTTCGTTAGATCAGGCGTGTTGTTGAGCTCAGCGTGACTGTCATCTTTCAGCTGGCCTTGCTCTTCTTCTTCTTCTTGCTCTTCTTCTTCTTCTTGCTCTTCTTCTTCTTGCTGTTCTTCTTCTTGCTCTTCCTCTTCTTGCTGGTTCTGTTGTTGATTCTGCTCAACGAAAGTAAACCAGCAAGCGCTTAAAGGGTCAACATCATCACCACTGGGCGGTTTTTAGGAAGAGGGTCGCTAAACAATTTATCATCGTCTGGAAATCCGATAGAGCTGCCATCAGTATTACGACGACGACCAACAAGCTCGAAAGCATATTGATCTCGTCGACAGATTGCAAGATCATCAACAGAATGTGCTACATGGTCAGCACGAACTAGGCTCGAGGATGGTGACGGCAGCCTCCTAGCGAGAACAAGCACGCTACGCAACAGGAGTATTTCATCAGCTGGTTCTGAAGATGTGTGGTAGCCTGGATCATTCCAACAGCCTGGATGGTGCGAGAATACTGCCGCAAACATTATACGACGACAAAGAGGCCTTAGACCAGCAGCATTGTATGTAACAGCAGTACGAGATAAAGAAAAGATCAATCGCTCCATCAGCACGACGCAGTGGCGAGGATAGTGCTGCAGGAAGAGCACCGACCGGAGTAAGCCAGTTGAAAAATCGCTCCATCTTCGAAATGTCGCCGACGATCCGAGAGACTACAAAGAATGCAGCCGCTATCGACAGCAGTATTAGGTAGATAATGCAGTATAACCGACGTGTTATAGTCAGTGCGATGGCATAAGAAGGTGTAATCGGCAGATTGAAATGCCTTGGTAGAAGTGTCATCTCGCTTCAACAGTATTCCTACAGTATTCGCACTCGAACTCTGTAAATGAGACCTAAACCTCTCATTGCCTATGCGCGAAGAATCTTGAAGATTGTACTGCCGTATCAGCACGAACCTGGGGCGAGAGTACTGCCACCAGCATTCTGAGGATAACAGAAGACGGTAAGGCCGGCGGCATGTTGTCACTTAGCTGTTCGCAATGTTGATACGGTTTCCTTGATAATCAGCACGATATGGAGGCGAGGAGACTACCGCTAGCATTATGACGATCTGAAACAGCCTCAAGTCAGTATCATCTACTCGGTACGCTGTACGAGATCGTTGAATCGTTTCGAACCCACACAACCAGTATGATCAAGACGCGAGGATACTACCGCCAGCACGGTGACTACCGGAGAGATTCTATAGACCAGCGGTGTACATCGTAATCACCACTGCTTGTGGTATGTATGACTTCGGCACTATCATGCCTACAGAAAGATTGGCCCTCAGATCCGCGCACATCTTGAACTTTAGTAAAGAGCAAAACATGTCCAACGGCGTCTTTTCGCCTTCATCCTTTAGCGGGCTGAATGTGCGTGTCACGAGTAAGGCTATGTTGCCATGATCTTGGTTACGCTCTTTTGCATATTTTGCGCATCTTGCTCCATCTCTGCCCAATCCTGCTCCTTTTCAATGTCTTTTCTTTTTCGTAATATCCCTTCGTTTTTCCGCATTCTGCCTCTAAAGCATTGAGTAGGATCAGTCTGAACTCTAAGCGAAGAAGAGAAAAACTCGACATATCTACCGACTTATCCATGGAGGGGTAAACATCACGGTTGGGCTGCCATTGAGCGTTACCTGCTTTCGTCTTACCACTTCGTCCGAATTGCGAGAGATCTTTGAAGAGGCACAGCTTGGCGTGATTGAAATAGTAAGAAACTCCCTTCGACTTGTCTATGCTGTTCACTTTGGTTCTCTGCACTCTCGAGCTCATCTTCCTATTCGCCGCATCTTGACGAATTCTTGCTTGATGCATAGATGCGTTGTGAACAAGACCATTGACATCATGAACAGTCGTCACAAGCAAGTTATCAAGCAAAAACTGTTAGAGAGGTTCGAACAATACTTCCCGCCGATGTGGCAAGACGTCCGTCATGATGCTGCGAGCCGAAGGACATCCCAAAGAAACCAAAGAAGCGCAATCTAAATTGAAGAAGTATATGCCAAAGGTCTGTTGGGCAAGCCGTTGTAAAAAACCAGCATGTTATTAAGAGGACTTATATCTTCTGGGCTCACGACAACTTTTGTCCAAAGGCCCTGGTATGCAACAACAGTAAGCTCATCGGTCACTTTTATGCTGGCAGATGTCGCCATGTGGACTTCAGGCACGCTGGTTCAGCTTCGTACATCTTGAAGACATGCCTACTATCTTCGGGAGGAGTTACCGATATTGTAAGCCCAAGCCTTTCCAGAACGCTGTTGCCTGTTCACAAAAGACAAGTTCGAGGTTACTGTTCTGCTATGAGGAAGAGGACTTCGTCTGGGCGTGTCAGAGAGAGCCAGAGGCTGTCTACGGAGGACAGATGGGAGCGGGATAGAACATGTCTTGTATAGCTTATGAAGGAAGGAGGAAGAGGAAAAACGTGTAGACATTGCTCTCTTATAATTTGGATTCTTCCCAGGGAACTTGAAGCACCATTTCCTTTGTCTCTGAGTCTATGCATCTCCTCGACTTGGCACAAGGTGAAATGAAATGTTTTGACATGGTGTTTGCAAAAGCAAGGAGGAGCAACTGGGCGGATTAATAATCATGCACCTTCCCCGCACTGCTCCTCTCTTTATTTACCAAACTTGTTGTGCTCAGACCCGGCCAAAGTACATAAGAAACCTGATGTATACGTGTATATAAAGATCCAAGCAATAGTGACAGATACAATCTATTCAGGGGCAACATAATAGTTCGCGGCTTGAAAGAATTTACGATCAATCTCCAACATTTACAACCACGTTAAAATCGATACCTACACTCGACTTCGAGCAACCACAAGGCATAATGTCTGGGCAAGAGCAAAAGTCGAATGGTATTGAACGCTGTGCGCAACATGGCCGAATATTAGCTGACTGCTACCAGGCAATACCACTAAGGAAGATGCAACACAGCAAGAAGTCATGCCCTCTAGCTCCGTCGCAAAGGCTGATAAAGCATTGAAGAACTTGAGTGTACAAGAGATTCAAAAGGGAGTAACAACACTACCAAACGGAGCAAAGGATATGTCAGCGCACAAATTCTGGTCTACACAGCCTGTGCCACGAACCGACGACACCTCCGAAATCAAGGAAGGCCCGATCGAGCCAGAAGACCCATCTCGAGTACCAAAAGAACCGTATCCTCTTATTGATGGCTTCGAATGGGTGACGATGGACTTGACTGATCAGAAAGAGATTGATGATGTCTATCAACTATTGTACAACAATTACGTCGAAGATCCAGAAGCCATGTTTCGTTTCAACTACTCGCCCTCGTTCCTGAATTGGGCTCTCAAGTCACCAGGATGGAAGAAGGAATGGCATATTGGTATCAGGGCAACGCAATCGAGGAAGTTGCTAGCGTTCATCTCGGCAGTACCAATGAGGTTGCGGATCAAGACGGAAACAGTAAAATGTGCAGAGGTCAACTTTCTCTGCGTACACAAGAAACTGCGCGCGAAGCGAATGGCACCTGTGCTTATTCGTGAGGTTACAAGAAGAGTCAACTTGGTCAGCACTTGGCAGGCAATCTACACTGCAGGTGTCTATCTACCCACACCTGTCAGCACATGTCGTTACTACCATCGCAGTCTCAATTGGCAAAAACTTGTGGATGTAGGATTCTCGAGATGTCCACCAAATTCGACACCCTCACGACAATTATTAAAGTTCAAATTGCCATCTGCACCCTTGCTTAGTGGTGTCCGACCGATGAAGCGTGGAGATGTTGCTGTTGTCATGCCTTTGTTGAAGAAGTACCTCGACACCATGCAAATGGCGCAAGAATTTGACGAAGAGGAGTTCAACCACTGGATGCTCGACGAAGGGACCCCAGAAGCGGAAAAGGTCATCTTTCCATATGTGGTGGAGACGAATGGCAGGATCACGGATTTCTTCTCTTTCTACCGGATTGAGTCCACTGTGATTGGCAATGCAAAACACGATACATTGAGATGCGCATATCTATTCTACTATGCCACTTCTGCGGTGTCAGACAAGGGAGACGACAAGGCGGTATTGAAGAAGAGGTTGAATGAGCTGATGCATGACGCGTTGATATTGGCCAAGAAGGTATGAAGTTCGTGTCTTGCAATTGTGTATACCCACTAACGAGTTTCAGGCTGGTTTCGACGTCTTCAACGCATTGACCCTTCTCGACAACCCATTGTTCCTGAAAGAGCAGCTTTTCGGACCTGGAGATGGGAGGCTGAACTACTATTTGTATAATTACAGGACGTCGACACTGCCAGGAGGCATCGACGCAGAACACAACATAGACGTGGGCAAGACTCGAGGAGTGGGCATAGTCATGCTGTAGATAAATATCGATTAGTGATACCAATCACATGTCAAATACTGATAACAACCTCAATTGTTTTTATTTTGAGAAACTTGATGTCGCATCTATATAGCATTTGCTTGAGACAAGGATGAGTGCGAGTGCTGTTCGCCAATTGCAGCTAGGCTCTGCTCGGGCCTTGCGGGTGAGCACGAAACCCAACAGCCAGAAGTGTATGAGGTTGTTGAGATGTCTTTCCACTGCACCACGATTACGACCAGTAGTAAGCGGCACCATAGCCCCAGTAGCGCGAGCATGGGATCAAAAGAGGTGGCAGTCTGGTGCTGTAGCAGCCATGTCAGTGATACATTGTTCTCCACCATCAACGCAGGATATCTGACAGAGTCAACAGACAAGAAGCCGCCACAGCAGACCCTACCAGCTTAGCCCAAGAAACCATTATCGAGAACATGAATCCTGCCGAATATGCTCGTCTCTCCAAAGTCAGGAACATTGGTATTGCTGTAAGATAGTCCACAGACGCAAAAGGCAACCAGCAAGACCTAATATCTGCGCAGGCGCATATTGACAGTGGCAAAACCACCGCTACTGAACGAGTCCTCTTCTACACCGGCCGAATCAACACCATCCACGAAGTCCGAGGCAAAGATGCTGTAGGAGCAAAGATGGACTCCATGGACCTAGAAAGAGAAAAGGGTATCACAATTCAATCCGCTGCGACGTTTTGCGACTGGATCAAAAAAGAGAACGGCGTAGATGAGAAATACCACATCAACTTGATCGACACACCTGGCCATATTGATTTCACGATAGAAGTCGAGCGTGCGCTGAGAGTGTTGGATGGTGCTGTCATGATTCTATGTGCCGTGTCTGGTGTGCAGTCACAAACGATTACTGTCGATAGGCAGATGCGAAGATATAACGTCCCTAGGATATCATTTATTAATAAGATGGACAGAATGGGTGCTAATCCTTTCAAGGCCTGTGATCAGATTAACCAGAAACTGCGAATAGCAGCGGCAATGTTGCAAGTACCAATAGGCTCAGAAGACAGCTATCAGGGTGTTGTGGATCTTGTCAGGATGAAGTCAATCTACAACGAAGGACCAAAAGGAGAAATTGTAGTTGTCAAAGACGAAATACCAGAAAACTTAAAAGAGGTCGTAGCAGAAAGACGAGCCAAGCTTATCGAAACTCTCGCAGATGTAGACGACCAAATGGCAGAGCTGTTCTTGGACGAGGTAGAGCCATCAAACCAGCAAATCATCGACGCTATCCGTCGCGCCACAATCTCGCTAAAATTCACACCAGTCATGATGGGCACAGCATTAGGAGACAAGTCGATCCAACCTCTCCTAGACGGCGTAGTAGACTACCTCCCCAACCCCTCCGAAGTGGAAAACCTCGCACTCGACCAACGCCGCGACGAAGCCTCCGTCAAACTCGTCCCCTACAACTCCCTCCCCTTCATCGGCCTGGCCTTCAAGCTCGAAGAATCCCCCTTCGGCCAACTCACCTACGTCCGCGTCTACCAAGGCTCCATTCGCAAAGGCATGAACATCTTCAACGCCAAGACCGGCAAGAAAACAAAAGTCCCCCGCATCGTCCGCATGCACTCCAACGAAATGCAAGAAGCCCCCGAAATCGGCGCCGGCGAAATCTGCGCCGTCTTCGGCATCGACTGCGCCTCCGGCGACACCTTCACAGATGGCGGCTTAAACTACACAATGACCTCCATGTTCGTCCCCGAGCCCGTCATCAGCCTCAGCATCAAACCAAAGGACAACAAAGACACCGCCAACTTCTCAAAAGCAATGAACCGCTTCCAGCGCGAAGACCCCACCTTCCGCGTCCACGTCGACGCCGAATCCCAACAAACTATCATCTCCGGCATGGGCGAACTGCATCTCGAAATCTACGTCGAGCGCATGCGCCGCGAATACAAGTGCGACTGCGAAACTGGCCAGCCCCAAGTCGCCTGGCGCGAAACTATCACCGAACACATCAAATTCGACCACACGCTCAAAAAGCAATCGGGCGGTGCAGGCGACTTCGCCCGCGTCATGGGTTTCATGGAACCTGCTGCGAGCATCGATGCGAATAAATTCGAAACGCAGGTTACGGGTGGCGCTATTAGCGAGAAATTCTTGTTCGCCTGCGACAAGGGCTTCCAGGCGTCTTGCGAAAAGGGCCCATTGATTGGCCATCGTGTTTTGGGGACTACGATGGTCGTTAATGATGGCGCGACGCACATGGTCGATTCGAGCGAAATGTCGTTCAAAAACGCAACGCAGCAGGCCTTCCGCAAAGCCTTTCTCGCTGCCAAACCTACCATCCTCGAACCGGTCATGAAGACGAATATCACCGCACCCAGTGAATTCCAGGGTAATGTCGTTGGTTTGCTGAATAAGCGGAATGCTGTCATCAATGATAGTGAAGTCACGGCCGAGGACTTTTCGGTGACCGCGGATTGTAGTCTCAATGGCATGTTTGGCTTTAGTACGCAGTTGAGGGCGGCGACACAGGGCAAGGGCGAGTTTTCGATGGAGTTTTCGCATTATGAACCCGTGCTGCCTATGTTGCAGAAGGAGCTTGTGATGAAGTATGAGAAGGAGCAGAGGGAGAAGCAGAAGAATTGAGCGGCAGTTGTGAAGCATCGAAAGAGAGTTGCTCTGGACGATGTAGAAGCAGGCTCATTAAGAAAAGATGGAGAGGCCTCATCTGTATTATAACAGGGTTCAATTGGGCAAAACTACAGTACACTGCATGGAAACTGGCGAACTTTGGAACCATTTTTTTTGGGCAAAAGAATGTACATTATATAGACTTTTCTGGTTTTATGACATAAAACTTCTCACTCCACTCGAGCAAGTAGCAGCACAAAATAGTAGACATCAGAGCATCGAAAGACCCACGGAATTCAAAGTGAACGCACAGATAAGAAGAGGAACATCTGGACTGTGAGCCCGTCTTTAAACCTCTTGGCAGAAAAAGCCGTCCCTATGATACCGAGCCTTGCAGTAATGGTGAGAGTTAGGCTTATCATGTAAATGTTGGGAATCTCGACCAGACCAGACACACTGCTCAATTAATAGTTTGGACTGAGTGGCGCCTATGCTGCAAACCGAACAGAACCGAAGCAGGACAAACGGATTCTAATGAGCATAGCAAGTGGCAATAGCTGCCCCGAAAGTTCACCCATCTTCGTCGCTGTTCGTCAAGTCGTGCCCAGGTCTCGGAGCGGAAAAGCTCGTACATTCCAGCTGCGAAGGTGTGTACACGAAGGAGTAAGGCGTCGAGCGCAATATGTGTGATTTCGAGGCCTATTGCAATTGGCACTTTCCACGACGTCTCTGTCTGGCAATATGTTTGTAGTGCATGCGATCCCTTCCCTCAAGACGCCTGGGAACAGGTAGCCGACAGAGGGCAAGGATATGCTTCATCCAATTTCGCTGATGAGCTAAGAACCAAGTTAAAGCTGCTGTCCCAGATTCTCTAGTTCCCGCCTGGTTCGCAGAATTTAAGAATATATGAAGTGCACAACAACAAATATATACCAAACCAAAATACAGCAGGACTGCACCTTAAATCATTTGGATTTACAACACCCGGCGTCAAACGTCTCGGACGACAATGCTGCTTCATCTATACCGAGCCAGGCGCCCGCACGGAAGAGCAGGCTTGATATATGTTTCCTCTGAATTCGATCAGCTTCTAGCCGACCCGTTATGACTCTCTGCGGTGGTGGTTGTTCACCCGCAGCATCTTCGTTTATCGACGTTGTCGGAGCACTGATATCGATTGAACCTATTGAGACGGTGCTGACTGTTTCAGTAGAAGGTTCGAACAATTTCGCCAGCCTCTTTGACTGTATCGAAAACAACCAGGCACGGCAAGATCCAGCTAGAACTATGTTCTGCAGCATGGCGAAAAACGCGGATCGCACCGCTTCGAAGGTGAAAAGCTCGACGTGGTGTGTAGCGCTTTCGTGGCACAACGATCTCGTCTGACCATTTTTTGTGAATCGGTTCGTCTGGTGGTATTTCTATGAAGCGAATGTTGATTTCTCATGCGGTTGACAGATCACTTCGTTGTAGAACGTTGCTTGGTCGATCAAGAACGTTTCAAAGCTGTAGTGAGCTGGACCACCAGCAAACTTCTGTGTAATATACCCCTCTCGTTCTCGAAAATGGCCATTTGTTCCAGATGAGTTCGATGCCGAATACTTTTATATAACCTCCATCATCTTCTCCAGTTTCATTTGAAAGTCGCAGAAAATGTTGATAGCCTGCACCAGCTTGACTTCTTGCCTCCCATCATCACGTCGTGTGAATGCCAACCTGAACTTTTCTTCCACTTCCAGATCATCGAACTCCTCAATGTCGCTACTTCCGTTCACAGCTTCGACATCATACAAAGAAGGATAAGTCGTCTTATCGTAATATGTATCAGCAAGTCTACTTAGTAAAGGTGGAGATATTGTGATATGACCCGCGCCAGCCAGCTTCATGCACTCCTCGATAGATGTTAGAGATGCTGGCAGAACCATAGTCTTCTGCCCGTGCTTGGCATAATATCTTTGAGCATCAACGCAAAGCTGGAAGTTGGGCGCCTCATCCTTATAACCGTGGTCAAAATGTACTCGCAGCTCGTTGACATAAGGTGCGATATATGTACAATTATATTTTCCAGCCAAAGCTGCTTGCTCCATCGAGAAAAGGGTGGTTGCTAGTGTTTTGATGTTCTTTGACTCGAGGATACGGCAAGCTTGAAGACCTTCCCATGTCGATGGGATTTTGATGCAGATGCGCGAGGGTGAGAATTCCGGAACGATGTGCTGGAAGAGGCGATAGATGCGTTCTGCATTTGCTATTATAGCCCAGGTCGAGTAGGAGTGGAGTGGGTTGACCTGGATGTGCATGCATCCTGATAGATGGGGGAGGATAGGCAGGGCAAGGAGGATCATAGCAATATCTACGGCAAGCGTAGGTATAGGTATGTCGTGCTCTTTTGCAGCGAGGTATTTTGCAATGGCCGAAGCCTTCTTCAGCAAGTCGGCATGTTGTGTATGAATGAGCTCCAGGTATGCTATTGCTTGATTCGATGTGCAGTCTACGAAAGGACCTAGTGAAGATGCCACCTGCTGGTCCAAGGTATCACAGTCGACCTGGGAGCGGGTTCTGAAGTGATCGAGGAGGGTGGTAGGCATCGTGATGGTAGTGGTGGTTGCTGTTGTGGTTGTGTACGAGAAGAGCGTAGTGGCTTGTGCTTTGATGGCCTGGTGGCTTGATTGGTGCTGCTGTGATGGTATATTACTCAAAGAACAGAATATACCCAAAATTGAAGTTGAGTGAGGTCCAAACATCCCAATGGTGTTCGCCAAGGTAGGGCCGATATCCGATGCCGAAGTCGAGCCTTTAAGCTTAAATCCTTGTGGAGGTGGCAAAAGTGGATGACGATGGAGAAGAGGATAACCTGGTAAGCAAACAGCTGATTCGTAGTCGTGCCTCGTGATGTCTCGTCCTTATTCCTATTGTCGACCACTCGTCACCTTCAGTCTGTTAAAAGAACAATAATATGATTATATGAGTGTGTGATTTGCCAATTCGTCTCATATCTTCCGTCTGGTCATCTCAAAATGGCCATGACAACTGCGATCTCACATCAGATGCCCGTGGTTGTTGACCCAGCTCCACAAGAACAACTGCTTGTACAGCCGTCTGTCCCAGCAGAGAGCCGTGCGGATGAGGCACATACTGATGAACACCTTCCCAACTTAACACCAGAGCAGCCACCAGCATACAATCAGCTACCAAAAACCACTACCACTGCTAGTAGAAGATATGGTAGGCGTCAAAGCATACCCCAAGGCTGCTCGTGGATGGAGTTCAGATCACAGATGCTTAATCAGTTCGATCCAACATTGTGGTCATGGATCTGGGTAGTCAAGAAAAACCCAAGACACATTAACAGCGCGCTCACGCCTGAGCACTGGGCTAGTGGTGCTGGTGACATTGATAACGTGCTACCAAGACTCGATAAAGATGGCAAGAAGCCCTCGAACAAGTCGCTATCTCGTATGTTCAAGGGTAGTCAACAGCTTTGTTTGCATGTGGCGACTGCATTCGGCAGGGTCGAAGTGGTAAGAATGCTGCTGGAGAGTAATTGTTTCGAGGTCGATTATGAAGATAATCGAGGTCAAACCGCACTTTACGTTGCTGTAAGACAGAACCAGACAGAAATTTCGCGGTTGTTCTTAGAGGCAGGATGGGCCTCCATGAAGGTACCTTTTTCTTCTTAGTCCTGGCATGTTAAGTCTTTATTGATTGAGTACAGTTCCCTTCACGGTATCCAACAGCACTCGACATGGCCATAGAGTCAGACAACGAGCAATTAGTTGAGATGCTACTTCTGCACGGGGCATCCGTCGAGTTCTTCAATGCTCGAGGAAAATATCCACTTCATCTAGCAGCACGATCATCATCACCACGAATAATCTCACTACTCATCGAGCACAACGCACGGATAGAAGCATCATCTTCAGGTTTGCAATTAACACCTCTACATATAGCTGCAGCAAACTACAACGTCTCAGCAATATACACCCTCCTCCGACACGGTGCCAACGTGAATATTGCAGGTGGTCATGATCGAAAAACCCCACTCCATGTGGCTGTAGGTCAACATGTCGAAGATCCAGTCTACTCACGACGCAAGATAGAAACGATCCATGCTTTAATTGACCACGGAGCAGATATAAATGCAGTAGACAAGTTCGACCGCAGCATCCTGCACTACGCCGTCTCAATTCGCCCTCTTTCATCACCCACCAATGGCAACTCAAGCGCAAACGTGATACTCGAAACAGTCGACCTTTTACTCGACAATCATGCCGAGATCAATGCCGCCGCGACAGCTGTAAGCGGAGGTTTTGTGCCCATGAGGCGCAAATCCTGGACACCACTACACGAAGCAGCTTTCAGCGGCGAATCTGCAGTAATCCGAGCACTACTATCTCGAGGCATCAAAGCCACGATGCGAGACGGCGACAGCAGAACACCAGTAGACGCAGCCGTCGACCGCTACTTTCAGCGTCTACCGGGAGAGACGAGAGAAGCTAAACAATGGCGTGAGACACAAGCAATCGACGCAGTGCAGACTCTGTTGGATTGCGGTGCAGATGCAACAATGTGCCTTGGGTGGAGTCCTGGACTTAGGGATGACCCAGGTGACGCAAGTGTCGTGCTTAGAGTGCTTGGCGAGCAGCGCCGGTTGTCGTCAAAACAGAGCAGTAGGTTCAGTATGGGCGGTTCGTCATCACACGCTTCGAGCTCAAAAGTCCAAGCACAACATGATGAGGAGTATCGTGATCGGAATGGACTGCCAGAGTATACGCAAGCACAGTGATCACTTGTTCCTATCAGGCGATCTTCTACATCATACTACTGGACGACAATGCCAGTCTTGTGTGTGAGTGCTGCTGGCTGCCTAGTCGGCGAGTCATCGTTGTTTGTGAGAGGCTAAGCTGGGGTTTATTGAGCACGGCGTTTGTGATGAGAGAGGTGAATGCGATTCAACCGAATCTATTGGCAAACAATGGGACCGACTATCACACAATAGCAACCGCTTTCACAATAGGAACTTGGCAGACAATAGGAACGACTTTCACTTTCTCCACCTTCAGCAAACGACACACACAATATAAGTAACTTCGTCCTTTCTCTTTCGTTCCTCGTCCTGGATACCGCACCTTTGAGATATTCTCATCTCCTATATGTAGGATCCTACCAGCTTGTCCATCATATTATGGTGCTGCTGCCAAGAAAAGCGAGACTGATGTGGGATATGTTAAGCCTACAAAGCTGAAACGCAATCATGACGCGCTCAGAAAGAAAAAGGGCGCAGCTATCAACATTGTTCTAACATCTTGCCATAGTTTTGGTACAAGCAATTCATCAGGAGTACAAGAATAAATGCTAATGTGACAGTAGTTTGGTGAGAGGTATTCCAAGGATAACTCGCTAGCCGAAGGGTTTGGTACCCTTGTTGTAGATGAAGCTCAAGATCATCGACAGTCCAGTCAACAGTCCCCGACAGTTCAGACTGCATGAAGGGTGGGAAGCAGAGTGTCAAACGCGTCGTGCTACTTTCTGCTTTCTGCTTTCTCTGTTCCGCATCGCGCTTTTCTATCATACACTTATAATCATTACCGCTGGTCGATGTTCTCTTCTCTCATCTACAGAGAAACTCTACATTGTCAGGGAACGGTGTGTGGATCGGTCAACTGAACAACAAGATGATCCGTACAACTCTGGGATTTTCGCGATCATTTCCATCATCTATGAATTTGGCACACACCATGCTGACGCAGAGATTGAGATCTTCAAAGGCAGTATGAGAACGGTCAGGCGCAAGCTCTTCAGGTAGCGACCTCTTATGACCTCTTCTTAATCCACATGCTGACGCGAGGCTATGGGATCATGAGTCACGTGATATTGCCGATTAGGAATATGGCAAACCTGTTTTCATCCCATCAGTGTTATGTGAGCGCATTTGCGAATCGTCGAATACTCAAAAAGTTACTGGAAGGATTCCAGACCACTAACGACTCACCAGCACAACCTCGACTATCACAACGACCTCCTCCGCCATAACAACAGCTGCTACCGACTCTTGCAGCAACACCTCCTCTACCACCAAAATCTGACGAACTTGAGTCACCACCACGAAAACTCTTCATATTCGACACAATGGCCAAGAGACCCCCGACTCCACGGAATCGTCAAATAGTACCTACATTATATATAAAGACGCAAATGATCACACTACGACGAGAGGCTTCGAAAATAACATTGAGTGCGACATCTTCCGACAAGCTTGCGACAGCACCAGGGTCAGCAACGGTCATGTCATTGAGGAACTGAAGCTATTGACGCGGTTCGTTGTCAAATATTCGAATAATTCCCCCTCAACGTGGTCATCTCCTCTCCGAAGACGTTATTGCTGCTTTCGGTACCAGTCTATATAACGATCCAGCAGATCGAGCGCGTTTCAACCAGCTGCACAGGAAATGTTACCGTTGTGAGCTTCTTCATGATATCAAACGCTCTATGTTGGAATGGCGAACCAGTGCAAAGTTCGATATCCCTATGTTCACGAGTATATGAAAAGCTGTTTGGGATCTACACGATGAGACATCGTTTCCACTAAGAGTACTCGGAGAGGTTATCCCTATGACCTTGCAGCTAATTGCCATCCACACTTTCGCCACTGGCATCGGTTGCATGAAACGTATGATCACGAACGTGCTTCCTCTCAAAGATGCCGGCCACATCGCCTCAGTAATATGGTCCACGACCAAGATGTAGAGGTTGAGAACGACAAGCTGAGCGGTCACCATGGCAGCGGTCGCATGAAATCCCTTACCGGACGACGTAGAATGTTAGGGATGGCACCCAACAAACATGCCTCAAAAGCTTCGCGACATCGAAGTCAGCTATGGTTGATCTGAGAATTCAATCGTGTGTAATTGACGCATGGTAATGGAGCTATGGTTTCATTTTGCTCGACAGCGAGGCATCCAAGTTTGTTGAACTTATGGCTGGGGTTGCGACATTTGATCCAGTGCCCACGGAAACTATTCAATTAGGTAACAGAAATAGGAGAAACGAATTTACATGGCTCCAGCCTTCAACCTCTGATTCGACTATCCACCACTTGTCACACCAAGACCTGCAGATCCAGAATGTCTTCATCAACCAAGCAAAATCTTTCACCGAAAAAGAGGCGGAAGCGAGCGATCGGGTTTGCCTTTTCTTTCGTCTTGCTTGAATATGAGAATATATCAGGGCATTCGGGATGGCAAGTATAGGACCTTATGGCATGAAGTCAGGCAGAACTTAACCTGACCACCCATGATGGCAGCCTGTTTAAGTTCGAGAACATGTCTATCCACATCAGAATGCTTAGAAATCTGAGTGGGGACTCTCGAGCCGACCGCGACCTTCCTACCCTTGATCCGCAGCACCAGAACGTAGCTACCTATGCGTTATGCGTTGACCATGAAGATTCCGGAGACGAGGCGAAATAGACATTTTCGGGACCTAGGGAGGAGTTTGCTGATCGATAAGGTCGGGGCAGCAATCACGAGAAGATATAGAACTGTCCCGCATACACATCATCACCTCGGCCAGACATGGGCAAGGTCTGGGCATGATCAGCTATGTTGTCGATATCACTGCTGTTGCCACCATACGATACTTCAGCAAAACGGCCAAAGTCCAGTATTGAAGGACGCTTTCATCAATATTCCGTAGATTGCCCTTCGATCTCAACATGCATCAACCAAGATCTAGCACGATTCCTCACACAGACGTTACATTTAGGCCAGACAGCACTCACGGCGTGGAACCTATCATACCACAACCAAGCGTCGGCCCACAACTTTTCTGGGTGTGTCAATACGGTCTGGACCGACGGCATTCGTTGCTCGACCTTCCCTTTGCTTGTCACAAGTTAAGCACTGACTATCTGGTGGATTTTGGAAACAATGTAAAAGCCGCTCTTCCATACCACTTCGACGGTGGCGGACGACGTTATTAGCACCGTTATGCACACTCCAACTACTTTCCTGGTCTCGCTATGGTGGTCTGGGGCGCCTACAGCCTCTGTACAATGCTCGATCCTGTCGGCTGGCTCAAGATCCCCCTCCAGCATGCCCAAAGCTGGTGAGACAAAAGGCGTTTCACAATTTTTCCATGCGAAAATACGAGCAATACGACAAACATTTATAGCAGTCATTTGGGAGAATCTGTCCTGATATGGAGAGCTTCCTCCTCTACCTCCCGAGTTCGGCCAGGCACCATCGGATATGCGCTTCATCGCCGCCGAACCTGCAATAGAGACCAGCTTCACCAAGATTGAGCGCGAACGCCTGGGTCTGACGCTGATCTACCCACTCCCCCAGAAGATCACTAGGCATGAAGATGCTAATGGTACTATCGCCACCAAGTGGGCCAGGCTGATGTTACGCCACTTATCGTAGATGCGCAACTGAAGTTTCAGCTAAAGGATATGAAGTCTAGTTTATTTCATTATCAGTTGCGTGGCTATGTATGCTGATGGAAGGTCGATCTGACAACGACTGTAGCTAAACCTAATTCTTGCTTTAGGATGGCATAGGTTTGGGAGAGACTGTGGGCAACAATAGCAAATTCCTAATAGTCGTCCCAACACCTCTGACCTCACCGTGTAAGTCTCAATTTCATCTCAAGTATATGTGTAGGACTAACAGACGATCAGGTATGAGCGAGAGCGAGAAGCATGCTGGAGAGACACTTGGTTTCGTAGCTCTCTACACTACAGATACATGGAAAACATTCAAGACTGAAGCTGCACGAAAGGGATACTTGGCTACACATATGTTAGCGTGTGTTGACAGAACAGAAGAAGGATGATGTGGCACGACACCAGTGGCCAAGAAGGAGAGACGGGTCTAAGGACACTTCCAACATCAGTGAAGTCCCCGTCACTGTGGACGACATCTCCTTATTTGTCCAGCGTATACATATAGCATGAGGTGAAGGTTACCAGCCAAGGTCAATGAGTGATGATGCACAAGCTACCGCTCCAACTGTCGAAGGAATCAGGCAGATCATCCGGGAACTCCAGTCAAGGTACCTACCACGCCTGTCAAAGTGGAAGAGAAGATCGAGGTGCCTGGGAGATCTTGCGAACAGTCCAGGTGGTCGTTGTGATAACAAGCACTGCGACCACTACCGGCGAGAACGTCAAAGCGCGTAAATCCAAACGCGAGAGGTCCAGGATGAACAAATTCCTGACATACGCTTCAACCCAAACGACGATTTCTCAATGACACTCTCCTGTTCTGGGCCACGATCCTCTTGCGCCCACCGACACTCACAATCAAGATCTCCAGGATGGACAAATTCCAGACATACACCCGAATCCAAACGAGCAACCTTCCGAAATAGATATCGACCATGCTCCTGCCGTACATTCCACTTCAAACGACGATTCCTCAACCGCAGCTCCTCATGTAGTCTCCTCCCTCCCAAACGAGCTCCTCAACAACTCTGGCATCCAGAACCAACAGGTCCAGGACAAACAACCTTTCAACATGGTTATCGACAATGCAAGCAATGACGTATATATAACGAGATGATGATCTGTACCGAGCTGGTGACACAGCATAGAGACAAGGCAGCTTTTCTCATTGCCATGACAATCTACTTCCGGACCTGCGTGTCGATCATATATACATGAACCACCACATTGTCTAATGTGTTCTCGCTGCATTTTCGAGCATTGCGATCCTCCAGCATGAGATATGGTATCCATCAACGCAATGTCTCCTTCATTTTCGACGATGTAGCAGCTGATTGTCCGAACATCGACTTCTACTGCGCTCAGACAATTGCTGCCATCAAAGACGTAAGGATTTCTGAGCAGTCACGGCTCTCAAAGCAGATCTCCTCAACACATTTTTCCCTCTTCCAATAATCGGACGGCGCCCATTCTCGACAGTGCCGCCAGAGCTACACTTTATAAGCTCCGCCAGGCTATTGGTCGTCTCTCAGCGTTTCCTCCAGGTCAGTTCTCTATACACAATCTGGTGCTTCCTCGACCAATTCCTCGATATCGTTGTCCGCGATCTCATGGTCGAAACGCTCAACACGGCTAACCTTGAGACGAATAACGTGCAGACGTCGGAGACGCACAGAAGGATCTTTGATTGCTTGGTCTATGCTACTAGCTTAAAGAGAGTACTAGGAGTTTGAACAGATGCAGTAAGGATGGCACGGCAGTACTACTCAGCGAGAGTGGGAAGATGAAAACCCTATGGAGCTGGTACGATCAATGTATGATGCAGCTCACTCTGTTCGCGGTTCTCCATTACCCTCAGCAACTGCCAACCCCTACCGCCCACAATCCTGCTCAGCAGTCTGTGCTAACTCCTGCCGCCACGAGACAACGCTGTCGTCGATCCACGATTTCTAAACTTAAGGCTACTCCCGGTTACGGCTGCACTTGAGGCATCGACTTTAGAAATCGCTAATACGGCATCAACTCTTCCTACTCTCGAAATCACTAACTATACTAGGTTGTCGCTAGATCATACACCGCGAGGCCTAGAGCGAATAAGGGTTTCAGAATTGCTAGCTATGAACGTAAAAGACGCTATTAAGAAGATGAAGGCTATAGCGGAATCTTAAGGTGCAGAGCTATTACTTCTCCTATAAGCGACAGCCGGTGGTTACGCTAATAGCACCTCTCTGTTGCGCATGAACCCAGAGCTGAGGGAAGCCTCTAACACGCATCACTGCGCTGTTCTTGGCCTCAACTCGCTGCTCACGCCAGGTCAATGGTATGGTGCGGAGCACGTTCTCAACAAGCTACACTCGAGCGATTCTAGTAGCCAGTTGATTGCCGACCAGATATTCACCGCGCCATGAACCTGCAGACCGGTACTTGGGAGTTGCTAGAAGCACAGCGTCATGAGCCAGCGCCTCTAGACGCGATTCGAGCGTTCGTGGACCTCCATGATAGTGTGGTCCTACCTTCTCCCGTCCTCCGCTCGGTTTCTAGATACGCCTCGACTGCACCAATTAGGCCTACTCGTCCCAACCTCAGATAAGCTACGTCCTCAGCTGCAAACACTCGTGCAGCCGCTTCTGTTGTCGCCTCCTCTTCTGCTGCTCATGGTCGTCGCAGCACTGAACAAGTTGATACGTCGACTTTCAACGCCACTCAGACAATCCACGCCAACGCCACCGATTCGACTCGTCCAGTTGCTCCTGCTGTCGCCTCCTCCTCTGCTAGGAGTGGCAGCTCGGTTTGCCCACCAACACTGGTTCTTCCTTCGAATCTTCGATGTAAGGCACAACAGCTCAAATTACAGCTCAACAAACACTGCCTAGCCTATGCTTTCATGACTGGCTACAAACAGACGCTGCGCTTGGCAATGGATGAGACGACTGACGGGGCTGCTGCATGTCAATAACGGCGTGGTCGTCGTGCACACTACATTGTTGGCACCATGCGAAAGCAAGGAGAAACGAACAAGAGCCGTTCCTAGCAGCTCTCGTCAGCCAGTGTAGTGATCTCCGAAAGACCGTTGCGTTCATCAATCGACTTAGCCTAATCCTCCGGAACTTGGTTCGTTGCATCGAGTTGGTGCAGAGATTCATGGTTTGGCTTGACCTCAAGTTTGGCCAGAGGCTTGCCACTGTGCGTCGCAAAGCGACAAATCCAGAACAAGAACGCCGACTTCGAGCCATGACAGCGTTGGCCAATTGCGACATCCGCACCGACGTGCAACGTCTTCGTACCGTTGATGGTGTTGGTGCAGATCTGAACGAAACACTCGACTTGTGCAAGGCTGTTTCGTGATCTGGAAGGTTTGTAGGTCGGGGAGGAAGAATGTCGACCAGCTAATCTAGTTTTGACGCAGCCTGGCTTAGGAAGCCAGCACTGCTCCTGCAACATTCACGGACCTCCGAGACATTCTATGCATGACACGACTAAAACAGAAAAGACGAAACCGGCCTTCATACCCTCGCTTTTATGTGAAAAGATCTGTAGTGCAGCTGAACAGTTCAAAGACGATGGTATTAAACACAAGTTTACGCTTGCAATTGTGTTCGCTAGAGATATTTGGACGATCTCCGACTCCATTTCGTAAAGTTCAACCTGGTCATATACTACGACAAATGTGTTAAGTGAGCATCCGAGGTCCGCACGCCTGGATACGTAGCGACAGAGCACATCGCAGACGCATTATAGCCAAGGACAGTGCTAGAGGTGGCACTGGAAAAGAGGAAGAAATAGTTATGAAACAGCTTACTGCCAACGAGTATGATGGTCTCAGAGTCGACCAATACTTTATCCGTAAAGGTGTTTATCCAAGAGTGTGCGATGCCAACAAGTCTTTCACCAAGAAACTACGAAATTCTCGTCCCATAGCCGAGCTGGGGACGCATTTCGGAGTCGAAGTCTACATGCTACTGCAGAGGGCAGCAGTTGACTAATGAGTATGATGTCCTCATACTCGACTGCTACTTCACTCATGATGGTGTTGCTCTAAAAGCCGCCGATGCCAACAAGACTTTTACCACTGAAGTAGAAGATGCTCATTCTAGGAATACATGCGAAGACACTAATGGATTTGTGTTATTCGCGAGAATGAAGAATAGGATCGAGTAATATGACGACTAGCGATGTCTGGTCTTACATTTCCTAATGAAGGTGTTTTGGATGTTAGAGGGGTATGGGTGGAGATGCTTATTGACAAGATGGGTTTCATCGCCTCGTGATCGAAGACTGCTTGAGGTGGTGGGGAGTGTACCCTGGGTGGGTGGGGGAGGTGGTGGCCGGCGGCGGCGAGGGGTGGCTGGGCGAGCAACATTGTAGTAGTGATTGTGGTTTAGTTAATATCATGACTACTATATCAAAATATTCCACATTCGAATCTTCTTAAAATGACCATGACATTCGGGCTGTTAAAACCCACCATATCAAGCATGACCATTAACACCATTAACACCACTCCCTTCCTCCATCTCCTCCAACCCAAACTCCCCCCTCAACGCCGCCCCAACCCTCCTCACAGCCTCCACAATCTGCTCTCCCTTCGCAGCAGCATACGTCCCCCTAAAAAACATCTTCTCCAACACCTGTTCCTTATTCGGCGCAAACCAGCTCCCCCTAATCAACAACGTCCCCTCCTCAATCACCCTCAACCAAATCCGCTCCTCCAACTCCTCCAGCGTCATCTCGCCCCGCTCCACTTTCAACGCCATCGGATGCTGCCTCCAATCAATCTCAACCCACCAGAACATCCCAGCCATAGGCGGCTTCCATCTGCACAGTGATTTTGGCAGGAACTCGTCGCACGCGCCTAGCATCACGTTGCGCCGCTTCGTGTACTCGAGCCGGATGTAGATCAGCCAATCTAAATACCCTGAGTGGCCCCAGTGTTCGTCAAGAAGCTTGAAGAGCGCGAGTTGGCTGAAGCCGGAGGGGCCTTGGGTCGATTGGTCTGAGTGCCGGAAGTAGCGCGAGCAGATCTGTTCGGGGGCGGTGATCCAGCCTATGCGGGATCCCGGGGCGATGACTTTGGAGAAGGAGTCGATGCGGATGACGCGGCCGTCGGTGTCGAGGGAGAGGAAGGAGGGGACGAGTTTGGCGAGGAATTCGGCGTGGGATGAGGGTGGTGTGATGGGAGTGTTGGCGGTTGTGTATGGTTCCATCTGGAGGAAGTAGTAGGGTTCGTCTTGATAATATGTATTAGTGAGCGTTTTATTCAACAAATAAATGATAGCTATTTATCTTTACCTTCCAGGATAAGACAGTCGTGTTTTTGAGCAACGGCGTAGAGTTCTTTGCGCCGTTGCAGGGATTGTGTGGCTCCTGTTGGATTTTGGCCAGAGGGGACGGTGTAGATGAGGAATGGTTTGGGGGAGTTGTTGAATTTGGAGGAGAATGAAGTATCCCAGTTTGACAGCATTTCGTCTAAAGCGCTGGGGAGCATGCCTTCGTCATCAACTGCAACGCCAACCATTCTAACACCCATTGATGTTGCAGCTTCGGCAGCAGTAGAGAAGGTATATTCTTCGGTAAGAACCGAGATGTTGGGGTGGAAGAACATCCTGAGCACCATGTCGAGGCCTGAAGTAGAGCCTACAGTGAGAGTGCTAGACCAGTCTGCGTACGGAGGGTTGTGGATGAGTTCGGTGTGCTCCACACACCATCGAAGTAGTTGAGCTGAGCCTGTACCTTGTCCATAATTCAGAGCAGCAGAGATGTCGTAGATGGACTTTCCTTCGACTAGATCATGCTTCCCTGCGGTTATCGTCACACCATTTTCTCGTGTTTCTTTTTCGGAAAAGTGTCCAAGACGAGGGACTTTGTAGGACAGTTCCTCAAAGGGAAAGTATTCCGAGGAAGGCAGACCACCACCAAGAGAGATAAGGCCGGGCTTGGAGAGATGCTTTGCAGCACCTTTAATGGAGGAAGGGTTTCGACGTGCGGATTCTGCATTTATCCGATCTGGCAATATGTATATCAGATGCTATTCCTTTGTGTATATGATTTGTAGTCCTTGCCATCCCATCTCTTCGCTTTCGGCTTGTGCTTGTGTTGATTTATGTCTTTGTATAGCGGGACATTTACTGGTGCTGCAGTTCCCGCGATGAGTCTTCCTGCTTTGATCCTTCGTGCAGCAATGCTTTCTATCGTTGCTGGGTCGGGAATGATTACACCGGTGGTATCATCGATGGCCTCGACGGTGGGTATATGAGAAGGGGTTGACATTGTTGTGATGGGGAGGGGAGTTGTATGAGGAAGGGAATGGTCATTATTGTTTGAGGAGAGGTTTACATAAAATATTTGTCTGACTCAAGGGTCCATCGGTTTCATGATTGTTTCATTAGCTTTTGGATTAGAATTTCAACCACGTGTATCTCATTAGCTTTTCGTGCTTGCTTTTTCGTTCCGTCTTCGTTCCGTCTTCGTTCCGTCTTCGTTCATTCAGAGAAACTTGGACGCCATCGACATCAATCCTCCCATGCCACCTGAACTTTGGCCTCCCCCTCCCATCATCTTCATTCCCATTGACATTAGACTTGATGCGCCTCCTCCACCACCGCCACCCTTCATCTCACTTTGCATAAAGAGCTTGAGTGCCATTTGAGCCGCACTGGAAATAGCATCCTGCTTGTTCGCGCCAGGAGCCTAGAGTATCATTATCAGCATTTGAAAGAGTTTCTCTCGTTCAATCGTCACTTACCACGTTTCCAGCAGCGCTCTGCTTATCAAATAGCTTGGAAGCCTCCTGCATAGCCATACCAATGTACTGGTTCTGTGCACCCCCTTGTGGCATACTGTTTCCACTTTGGCCACCACCTCCTGAGAACTTCTTCAATGCCTGCATTGCTGCTGCAGACCCCATTGATCCTGAGTTGACATTGCCAGAGGCAGGTGGCCCACCTCCACCATAAAAGTTTTGGTGATGTTGAACCATTTCGTTTTCATCAATCTCAGGATTGCCCATCTGCTGCTTGTACTGACCAAGTTGAGAAGTGGCGTGCTGAAACATTCTGCTGTCGTCATCGGATCCCCCTTCATATTGGGAAGCGTGTTGATGAGCTCCAGAGTAGTCGTCGTTCATACCGCCATACCCACCGGCTCCTCCGTAGGAAGTGCCTGATGATTGACCACCATAACCCTGGTTCTGTCTTCTTTCGTAGTCATCGTTGTTGCCTTGTCCATAGCCGCCTTGTCCGAATTGTCCTCCTGGACGACCACCTTGCATGTTATCATCTCTTCCGTATGAGTTGTCACCACCGAACCCACCAGCACCACCCGGGCCACCACCAAATTGACCACTTCCATACCCAGTGTTGGCATGCTGGCGGATCTCTTCTCTGCGTTCACCATACTCAGAATCTCCAGGGCGAGCACCACTTTGCCTGCCGTCGTACTGTCCATGCCTCACCTCACCACCTCCATACGACGAATCTTGACCTCCGTAGCCGCCGCCATAGGCTTGACCACCTCCTCTACGCTCAAAATCATCGCCTCCAAAACCGCCTCCTTGGTTTTGACCATAGCTGTCCTGATCTCTACCATATCCTTGCTCTCCACGACGTCCTCCACCATCAAAACGACCTTCTTGTTGTCGGTCGAAGTCTCCGGATTGGCCTCCAAAGCCACCTTCTTCTTCGCGATGGCCATGGTGGTGACGTCCGCCGTGCTCTCCTCGGCGCTCTTCTCTGTCGCGTTCGTCTTGGTATGACATGGTGTTCGTGATGTTGAAGAGTTAGATGAGGATGCAGAGGATGCTTGATGAGGTGAGCGGAAGGGGAATAGTGTAGATTAAGTAGCACAATTGTGGGAGTTGGCAACAAGATCCATCATGGAGCTCTCTTGGCCAATGTCATTGCTTGCTTGGCGTCGTCGGATGTAGCCCCGTGACGTGTCACGTGACGGCGTATCAATAATCAGGGTATCGAGACGTCGACATGGTGATGAACATAGAAGTCTGCCTCATCAACCACCTGTGATAATGTCCTATCAACTTCAAGCATCAGGCATATTCTACCATAGAAGCAGAAAAAACATAATGTCACTGTGATCCCCATATCTTTTTCATATACCTAACATGCACAAACTACACATCCCAGTCTTCCGCATCTTCTACAGCACAACCTACACTCTCCTCCTCCTGGTAATTATCCTCCTCCTCACCGTAACTCCAGTCGACCACATCTACCAAACCCTCCACGACGGCAAATACGGCAACGTCTTCGTCGTCGGCGACGTCTGGATCTTCGCTTTCATCCTAGCCGTTTTCATCTACGCCAGCAGATTATACACCACCCGCACTGTCTTGGCCGCAATACCAAGGAGCTATCTGCCTATCGGAGATGGAGAGGTGGGCAAAAGTGTGCGGAGGATGATTGTGGACAGCAGGAAACGAAGTGCGCTTGTCGCATTCAGATCGAGACCCAGAGTATCCAAGGGAAATGAGATGGACACCGGCTTTAGCAAACGTGAAGGCGAAGAAGATAGTCGCGAGAAATCGAAGGTGAAAATCGGCAAGAGCAAGCAAAGCAAAGTTTCCACGACCAATCCACCTGAAAGCGAAAATGGCAAACCGACATGGGGCGTCATCGCCCACGCAGGCTGGTCGTCGCCAAATTCCTCGGACCTACCAAGTCTCGAGTTCGAGCCCGTTCTGAAAGAACTGCCTAACCTCATCGAAGCCAAAGCCGTCTCGCTTGCCCCACCGGACCCAGCGTTCAACTTTGTATCGCAATTCAATGGTCAGATCACTGCACCGCCTGATCCTCACGCAGTATCGTTGCTTCAACGAAATCAATCGACGAGTCTGCGAGAGTATCTTGCGCGATTGGCAGGGATGGGCGTGCTGATGGTGGACGAGCTATTGGTCGCGGACTTTGTGGAAAAATATGAGCATGCCAGGTTTTCGACAGATGCGCTGAGTGAGCAGCAGTTCAGAGAGTTGATGGAGGTATTTTCGATCGTGTTGGCCGGTGTGGAGATTCTGAATTCTGGAGAATCATTGGTGAAAGGTAGTGATGAAACCTCGAATCCTGGATCAGTGAGAAAGACAGATTCCTTGCGACCGAGTTTAAATCAGCGAGCACCTTCAGCGGCATCAATGGTCTCGTTTCGTTCGACACAATCTGTCATTCATCATATTGCTAGATGAAATGAGTACGACTGGAACTGTCTGTCGCTCTCTTTCCTAGCAGCACCACCGCGTGTCCCAGACGTGATATTGTGAAGAGGTTGATGGTGCTGACACTGACAACATGGCTAAAGAAGCACTATGATTGTTGCTGCGACTGTTCTGCTACACTGGTTTTCGCTAGTACTGCAGCGGCTTTCGGTGTGAGGTTCTAAGGAGAAATCAATGATGACAGAAGTCACGATAAAGTTGGAAATGGGACGTGGCTGATGTTGCCAGAAAACATCATTCACGACACCGAACTCTCTTCAGATCGAACACCACTTCATGCTGAGATACCCGACCCACAACAATCCTAATTCGCTCGATGGCCAATAACAACAATCATACGCACTGGGCCCAATCACAACCAGTAGACATTACGAAACTCGGGAAATAACAAAACCAAGCAATACAAGCGACACCTCTGCCTCCATCATCGGACACAACCCTGTACTCCATTACATCCTGACCTGCGCAACTGCAGGACTGACACAGTTCCGAGCAACTAACAAAGCAAAACGCCCAAGCTCAACAACCTGTCCCAGATCCACCAAAGTGTTCTAGCATAGCCATCGAGACAAACACTCATTATCCTTACCCCTTAAAAACTCGCTCTACATCCACGCTCTTACCCACTGCGCCAGAAATGAGAAAGAATAATCGTACTTGCTTGGGCCTCCACTCTAGGCGTGAAACATATCGCCATATGCGTGTACACACCACCTGCCAGAGGGCAAAATTTCCCATAATCGAAGGCAATGCGCGATAACCCAAGCTTCCAGGAGATTTGATGGGCAAGCTGTATGAAGCGTGCCATGCGGTATCTTCTCAATGAACTGATCATTTTCGACTACCACATTCATAGTAGCATCACATCAAGACGAGCATTGTGACTCTGACTGGACTGGACTGGACTGGACTGGATACTCCGAGTGAACTCGATTACAGCGGCGAGCATGTATGTAAACGGCCAATATCGAAAAGTCTCATCAAACCACACACAACACAAAAGTTAGAAGTGCTTATTCAATCGCACAAAGACAACAATATGACATTCTCTCTCGTTGCGGGTGAACCAGCAGCTATGATCAAATACTGTAATCATCGTGTCCCCACAGCTCGAATCATCCCTTTCACTCCAGGGCACACCATTACCAACTGTATCCTTTTCCACTGCACCATGTGCGCCCTAATCTCTATGGCGCCATCGTCGAACTGCGCACTCGAAACGTGTGTTGAATTGCCAGCGACACGTATCGTTGTATGCGTATACTGTAGGATAATCTTGACACTTGTAGAAGGTTGCTGGTAACACGATACCTGATAATCTCTATACCACCCAAAACACTCCATAGCTTCGGCGGCGGTACTACTATTTACCTTGGGTGGGTGGGGAGGTGGTGGCCGGCGGCGGCGGAGGTAGATGGATGGGCGAACGGGCGAGCCGACAGCAATCTATCTGGGGGACGTCCATGGGGAATGCTGGAGTACTGTAGTATTAGCTAGGACCCCTCTATCTTGCCGGTCTCTGATGGGTGACAGAGGCCGTCAGACTTGCGAAGGACAAGTGGTGTGTGGAGCTGGGAGCAGCGACAAAGGAAGAGCGCGAGGGTAACTGCTTGGCTCGGGAATGAGCAGGATCTTGGTGCTTTCTTTTTGGACGCGATTTTGCTTTGAACCTGTTCTTTGCTTTTTTCGTATTCATACCCCGAATCCCGCTCGTGCTTGTTGACTTCTCTCTGGCTTCGTTGACACAAACGTCTGGAAAGAGTTCAAGCGCAAAAACAACAATGGTGATTACGTCCTCCCCGAGGACCCAAGCGCGCTATGCAATCTCCATGAACTGGTCATGGCTTCACGAGATCTTCAACCCAATATCGTCAGGTGCCGCGATCGTTTCGTTCTCACGCCAGGCGCCTACACCAGGACTGACGGCGTCGTCAGGACTCATGGCAGTAGCCACCGCCACGGAAGAGCCTTTTTGATGACAACTATCGCTCCGACCTTAAGATCCTCGAGCCGCGCCGACAGTGTATCCTCCTTTGCTGTCCAGTCATACTGTCGGTGTTTATTGACACAAACGATAAGTGCAGGATGCTTCACGCCATATTCGGGACCGCGACGAGCGATGTGGCATAGTAACCAGCGTACTTCTCCACTAGCAGGGAGCCCTCGCACCCTCGTAGACATTGATTACACCGTATCTTGCAATGTTCATGCCGTGGTTGGTAGATGCGCAGGGATGTTGCCTGGATTTCTGTTTTCTGTTTGCATTTTCACAACTACTCTGACATTAAGGAGTGAAGTTATCATTTGCCACTTCTGGTTGCTATAGATTGTACTGCTCGTCATTTTCATTTGTCGTCAAAGTATCACATATGCCACTTGTGCAGAACCATCAAGGAGGTTTTGCCAGAATGTATCAACTGACGGGTGTGTAAATGACTGCAGAACTCTTGGCGGAGGCGGTCATAGCATAATGTGGTTAACCTATCAAGACGGCTTCAAAGTAGTTTCTGACTTGATTTCGGCTTACTCCTACACTATTGACGGGGTGAAGCCTAGGATAAGTGCCCAATCAAAGTACGAATTCAGCTATATCCCAGGTTGAAGACTGCTAGTAAAGCTTGGAAGCTAGCACGTATAGCAGCGTTACTGGAATTGCATATGGCTTCGATGCTAGTGGCGCCTTTCGCGGTACCTTAATGCTCTATGTGACGAATACAAACGATATCGTGTTTCATAAGCGTCATTGTACTCCTACTTGCTCTTGCTTTGGCTCTTCTCTTCCGGTGGGTGGGCGGGCGGACAGGACAGGGCGAGCGATGTATCTTCCCTCCCCTAAACCATCGGCCTCCTCATCGGCTGCACCACAACCCCCTTCTTCAAAAGCACCCTCGGCTTCGTCACTTGCTGAAAAGTCTCCTTCGTCGTCCACTCCGGTCCGATCGGCAATCTCAAACTCCGCTCATACTGCGCCCTATTCTCAAACTGATGCGGCAACGTCGGCGCAAGATATTTAGCTCCCTTCTTATTCCTTCGCTCGCTGATAATCACGTCCTTGAGCTTTTTATCCCGTCTTTTGTCGGCCGCGACGCCGTCAGACGTCTTTTTGATGAAGGAAGGGTTGGAGAGAGATTTGGAGGCGTGGTGCCGTTCGCCTTTGCTGAGGCCGGTGCCGGCCCAGCTGCCCCAGCCTGGCAGGGCGGTGCTGGTTGTTTTGGTGTCTTCGTTGGCCGCGAGGCTGGCTTTTTCGCTGGCGAAGTGCGTGGAATCGTCCGCGGTGCCGAAGGCGGCTTGCACTAGTTCGAAGTTTGTGGGGGATGGGGAGCGGGATGTTTGGCGTTTTGACTGTAACACTTCGACGTCGGAGGTGTTGTCGTTGTCATTGTCAGAATCGTTGTGGTGGACTACGGTCCAGCCGTCTGTGTTGCCTGGTGCTGTGCTTTGTGACGGAATTGATTGGGGATTGCTGGATTGTTGGAGGTTCAAGGTGGCTTCTTCTTGATCTTCTCCATCTTCTGGTAATGTTGGTGGCGCAGAGCGAATGGAGACGTGTGGTTTTGCTTTTGTGGCGGGTCCTTGTAGCTGGCCTCGGCCTTTCGCCTTTGTTGGTCGTGACTGTGACCGCGCTGTGGTCTTTTCTTCTGATCTGGCGTTGGGAAATTCTTCGATCGCTGCCGAAGAGTCAATGTTTTGACCATCCTCGTCTTCACTGTCAGAACGGCCTTCTTCAAGCTCGTTACGAATGACTGGCTTGGGTGTTTCGGTGGTTTGTGAAGGACCGAAGATTCTTCGCCCGATTGACGTTTCGGTTGGCTGTAACATCTCTTCGTCGTCGGATTCTTCGCCTGCTAGTTCGCGCTTCATACGTAAGATGTCTTCTTCGTTCTGTTTCTTCCTGGCTGCGTCGGCTCGTTGCATAAATGCTAGTTGGCTGATGCCTGATTTTGGTACTTGTGCTTCAACCCCAGCGTCATCATCATCAAGCTTGTCCAGCTGGCTCCTTAACGTGAACTCTCCATCCTCATCATTATCATCACCGTCGTCATCCTCACTCTCGTCTTCACTGCTAGCATCACTATCCCGTATCCTCCTGCCCTCCTTCCTCATCATAACCTCCTCATTCTTCCTCGCAGCAACCGTCATCGCATCCCTAGCATCACCATCCCACCCCGCCCGCCCCGTCTCCTTCATACTCTTCGCCCATTTACTCTCCTTATGTCTCGCTCCCATCCTCGCCTCCGCCCTCTTCCGATCTGCAACCTCATCCTCATCCTCGGACATCTCCACTCCAGCTGCAGTAAGCAAGTCCCGCTCCTTTTGCGCCGTCCGTTGCGCTTCTTTGCGGTGAATGCGGCGGTATGCTTTACTCTTGATTTTCTTGACACGTTTCGAGCGCGCTTCTTCACGGAACATCAGATCGCGTGCTTTTCGTAGTTCGGCGCGCCGTGCGAGCACTTCTTCCAGGGGTAGTTTGTTAGACTTTAACTCTTCAAAACCAAGGAGTTGCGCTTCTTCCGCTTTGGTACTCATTCCACCTAGTCCCGATGCTTGTAGGATATTGGCGATTGTGTTTTCGAGTTCGGAACGTGGTAAGCTGCTGGATTCGAGCGGGAGCAGTTTGCTTGTACCTTGGGCTTCTTGGGCTAGAGGGTCGATTAGAGGAAAGGTGAGATGTTCTGCGCGACGGTTGTGCTTGACAGTGTCAATCCAGCGATTGAGTGTTTCTTTTGCCTTATCGTAGGCTGCGGCGCGGTCGATGCGGTCTTGTTGACGTTTTGGCAGGGGTGCTTTGAGCAGGCCGTTGTTGGTGGCTGCTTTGCTACTACTACCACGAGATGTTTCTGTGTTGCGAGAAAGTGTTTTGAGGGATCGGGTGAGGGTGGGATCGACGCCGGACATGCCTTTGAGTGCTGCGAGCATGCGAGCGGCTGTGGTGGATGAGTCTGCTTGGGTGCTGGGTTCGTTGATAGGATCGTCTTGTGGAAGTGATGCGACGACGCTGTGTAATTGTTTGACCTTCTCGGCATTGTTGTCGTCGGAATCGTTGTCAAAGTCGGGAAAGTTATCGGAAATCTCGCCATCGTCTTCTGATGGTGCAGAGTCAGAGTCGTCTTCATCTTGCTCATCTTGCTCGTCTTCAGAATGTTGTGCTTTTCGCTTTTTCCGAGCTGGTTTGGCTTTCTGATCATTGTCATAATCTGCTTCGTCAGCACTCTCCATCTCTTCATATTGATCCAGTGCTGCCGCAAGATCAATCGCATCTTCACCTAAATCATCATCTTCTTCTTCCTCATCATTCATATCTTCATCATCTTCATCCAGATTAACATCCTTCTTCGGCGCACCGCCTTTCTTCGCCCTTGGACCTTTCGAACTTGCCCGAAAAGTCCATCCTTCAAACCTCTCCTCATCGCTCTCACCAAACGCCTCATCACTATCAATCTCCTCATCGTCATCATCATCCACCACACCCATCCGCCATTCATTCCCTTCACTATCACTCCCGGCACTCATATCCAACTCATCGAATCCACTCTTTTGTTGTTTCCTTCTCGATTGCGGTGCTTCAATTTCTTCATCATCATCTTCATCATCATCATCATCATCCGCCATCCGTTGCCTCTTCCGTTGTGGCTGCTCATCCTTTTCCACCTCGCCGAGCCGATTTCGTCGGATCTTGAGCCGTTCTGGATCTGTTTCTTGAGCTATGGCGAAGGCATTGAGACTGCGTTTGTCCCGCTTGCGAATGGCTTTGCGAGTGGCTTTGGGGGCGGATTTGGGCGTGGATGAGGGAAGAGAACTGCGTGAAACTCGAGGCGGCATTTTTGGAAAGGATGCTGAAGGAGTAGCAGTAGTAGGTACCAAGCAATGGGAGGAATGTCGAGAAATGTCGATGATGGAAACTTGAAACTTTTTTGAAACATTAGACCCTGCAGATCTAGATCTTCAATAACTCCCTTTCTCCATACGCAGACATCATCACACCTATAAAGATATATTCTTTAGGGCGATATACATCACACCTATAAAAGATATATTCTTTAGGGCGGTATATTGTGTTTGATATACATCATCTGTAAACATGAAACCAACAGCGGCCCTCTTCCGCCGTATCCGCCAATTCCAGCTTACCACCAAACAAGGCCCAAAAGACTACTACAAAGGAACCAGATCCGGAAGAATGGGAGATCACACGAAACATGGTGGTTATGTCGTCAACTACGATCGAGTTAGGACGTATGTTGTGCCTGAAGGACTTGCTAGCTTCAAGGTATGTTCTGTGTCGCCATGTGTGTATGTGCTTGGTGTGTCATGTCTATCTGGATGATTTCAAGGTAGCCATAAAAGAGATGCATCCAAAGACGTAGACTTGTTTGTACAAACTTGTGATATCTCAAAGATATACTACCACTCTCCATTCTCAAAACTACTTACTAAGATGAATGTTTTCTCTCATCCAGTTAACACCCTTCGTCACAAACCAAATCCAACCAATGCGCGGCTCCTACGGTTCCCGCAAAAACCAACCCATAAGCGGACACAACTACCTGGCCAAATGGAAAAAGGAGAATGGTGAAGATTGAACAATACTCTCTTGTACCTTGTGGAGGCATTAGGTCGTGAACAACGACGGCGGGAATCTGATTGTCACTCTAGCGATGCCATTCGTCAAAATCGCAGGAATCTTTGCACAAGAGATGAGCAGAGAAGTTCGTCAAAGTGGTTTGGGGATGTAATGGATCGCGGTGGTGGGCATATGGAATATAGCATGGGCATGGCAAGGCATTTTGCGGTTTTAAGGTTTGGGTGGAAGGATATCTACCCAGCATAATGTACAGGAACTACGGAAACACAGTACATCGTGGGAGCCAGCGAGCGCACGAATGTTAAAGAAGGCCAAAAATGCGCACGTAAAGATACACCGCAACTCATTTTCAATTGCACCTCTTATACAGCGGAAATGGAAGAAAGATGACGAGAGTGAGCGCAAACCTAGAGAGACGAACGAGCAGACCTGGCAGAATAACCTTCTCCAGCCGATGTTTCAAAGAAGGTGTCTCAAGGTCACACTGAGCACATACACCGCATGCAGATAACGTATCAATATAAACAACTTTCACTTCCTGAATGACAACACGGGAAGTAGGGACCATCAATCAACCATACATAGGCTCTTTCCCATTACATTATCGTCATCGCGCTTATTGAGCCAATTCGTATCGTCTCATCGTCATCAGATATGTCGTCGTACTCCGTCCAAACTGTCTCCTACACTCGGATACCCTGAGACAATCCTTTCAGGCTTCCAGTCACGCCCTTCGTCACATTGCCCACCTGTCCCGTCACACCACTCGCCGTCTTGGTTACTCTGCTCGCCTGCTTCCCAACATTACCAACGGTGCCTGATACTCCATTTGCTTGTTTTCCAACATTCGATACAGCATCCTGAGCTTTGTTTTGAGGATAATATTGACGGTTTTCCTTTGGTGTATCCTTTGCCGCAGCTGCGGCAGGAGCAGACGACTTCTTCCCTGCTGCCCCGGATGTGAGGCCGCCAGCTGCCTTTTGCACGTTTCCTGTCGTTTGGCCGAGAATGCCGTTTGCTGTCTTTGTCGTTGATTGAAGCGTGCCGGATGCGGTTTTGCCGGTGGACTTGACGAGGTCTGTGTGATGCATCAAGTTAGTGGGACAAATCACATTAGTGGTATGATGAAGGAAGAAGTCAACGTACTACCAGCTTTCGGGTTTACTTGGGAAACGGTATTGCCCACTCCATCAGTCAAGCCCGAAGTCGCGTTTCCTGCTGTTGAACCCAAGTTGCCCACAGCACCAGTAGCTGTGTTCGAGAGCCCGGATACTGCGCCATTGATATCGCCCTTGGTCGCGCTGTTGACTGTCGAGCCTACTCCCTTCGTGGTGGATGATACTGTGTCTCCCAGACCTTGTCCTACGCCTGAGACGCTGTCGCCTAGTCCTTTCCCGAGGCCACCCACTACAGGTAGGCCGCCAGTGACACCTGATACTGTAGAGCCCACAGTCTACAAGACAAAAAGGATTAGTATTTCTGGAAAGGCCTGAAACACAGCTGCTCTGTTCGCATTGCAGTATACGCACTTTGGTTAGACCTCCCACAAGTCCTCCTACCGCTCCCCCAGCCCCTCCAACGACGTCACCCACACCACCTCCGCTTTGTTTTCCTTGTTTCCCGGCGTTGACGCCGATTTTGTTTGCGCCACCAGTGACATCGCCCAGGAGCTGGCCTGGTGCACCGGCGACACCTCCGACAGCCCCGGAGACGCCCTTCGTGACGCCACCGACTAGTGAATGTGAGCTTGTGCTTCATGTAGGTTTCGAGTGTGATGGACAGATTCAAGCACGCATTGAGGAAGTGATGTGATTAGCTTACCTGCATCAGTAGCTCCTTTCGTTACGCCTCCAAGGCCTTGTGTGACACCGCCGACTTCAAAACATGTTAGTCTCACTCGAGTCGTATATTAGTTTTGTTCAAGCCGTACCTGCACCACCAACACCCTGTACTCGTTAGTTTGAGAATACCAGTTGGTGATTAGTGTGTACATACCTTGGTTACGCCCCCGACTACTCCTGTAACACTGTCCGCGACTCCCTATTCAGGTGTGTTAGCTCTTTACTGCCAATTTCCTTACATTTGCTATTTGGGATGGGTTTTTGCTGTGACGTACTCCTATTGTGCCGAAGACGGTAGAACTAATTCCTCCAATAAGGCCACCAAGTCCGCCTTTGCCTCCACCACCCCTACGAGCTAGTCAGTAACATTGTATTCTTTTTGGAGGTTCCTTATCTCACTTGAGGTCAAGACCAAACCCCTTTAGTAATTTGTTAAGACCGAGCTTTCCAAGTGCACCGCCGATTAATTGCCCTAGTCCGACCTAGTTCAATTAGCAGTGGGAACAGGTACGTCAAGAATCCAAATTCTACATAATGGAAGACGACCGGAAGGACAATCAGAGACTAGAGAAAGAAAGGAGGAAGACGTACAGTGTTGAGCAACTGGGCTACGAGCCCAAGGACTCCAGTAACGAGCAAGGCCACAGCTCCGATGATCTGGACCTGATTATACTGTCAGCAACCAGAGCTATTGACGATATCCATTTTAGTCGTACAAGTGGCATGCCAATCATCTAAATATACGTTAGTCACCAATGATACCAGCCCTTCACTTCCTCAAACGCACCTTCCAAAGTCCACTCATCTTCTTCTCCGCCTTCGGCATGCTCTTAAGCTTCTGTTTCGCCTCTTCCACACTCCTCGTCGTCTCTCCAGTCAGTTCGCTCAAGTATTTCGCAGCTCGTCGTTCTTCCGGAAGAGCATCGTCACCCTGCGCTCGCATACGCAACTCCCCCGTGCCATCAAGCCCACGTATATCCGAGTTACACTTTTGCAGCGCATCACCCGCTTGACTGATCAAAGGTTCGCATTTCTGTACCAGCTCGTCTTCGTTTCGTTCTTTGGGGTCTTTACGGTCCTCCTCTTCAATATAAGTGTTCACTTGGGATAGTAAAGGCTTGATGGTGTCTTGACAGCTGGAGATTGCGTTTGAGACGTTGTTGGCGATTCGCTTGTCTTTCTCTAGTCGTTCTGGGTCTCGGGTGGTTTTTTGTGTGAAGGGGAGGCCTTTTGCTACGGTTGTGTTTGGGAGACTTTTCTTTCGCTGTTGTTGTGGCTGAGATTGTGCTTGTTGTGCTGCTTTTTTCTCGACTTGTGCTTTATGGTCTTGTTGCTGCTTTTGTTGTGACTGTAGCATGTAGGTTAGCTAGATCGATTGTCATTGCCTAGCAAGGCAATGCAAGTGTCTATAGATACTCACGGATTGTGCGTTAGTGGCTTGGGTTGCCTGTGTCCTGGCTTTTGAGCTGTTCGGTTGGGTAGACATTATTGATTGATTGTTTTGATTGTGTTGATATGTATAGGTATGAAATAGCTGTCAATGTATGCACAACTCGAGAGTACTCGGAAGACAAAGGAGAGTCGTTAGCTTCAGTAGAACAACATGTGGTGCGGTGTCATACAATCCAAGGAAAAAGACGTCTAAACAAAGGATGATCTGGGCCAACCGCGGGGCATTTCTTTGCTAGCACAGCAAAGAGGCGTAAAAAGGGCGAAAACGGCCTAGGTGCATGTTCCACAAGCTCCCCTCCACCAGGGAAGACTACCACAGATAGCTAGCGCCTGGGGCTGCGTCATGGGAGACTCTGTGTGAGGTAAAGGTTGGCCATGGTGGAGTACAGCGCGGCTTGAGCTGTGTCAGCGGCTATAGTGGCAAAAGACTGGTAGTACGCGGCTGCTAAAACAAGCGAGCAGGCGTTGTACAAGCAACAAACAGGAGCTTGGCTGATAGCACGCTTTGCTACGTTGTTGTCAATATTTCGAGACTCCACAGCTCTGGGCGCAGTCAACGGGCGCATAGGAAGCGTCCAGCCAATTGTGCTTTACGCGGCTCATACAAAGGCATCGTCGGATGCTCAAGAAGGAATGGTGGTGGAAGGATTGTCGTCAGGGTCATCTTGCTCCGCACGCTAGGGTGCCGCCCGAACACATCGAATATGCAGAGTGAAGTCACTTGTGGCAGGTGATGCATAATCAGCCACGCCGTATTTCCGAAAGAGCAGATCACAGTAAAGAGATCCTCGATGCATCAAGGCAGCAAGAGGTGATCACGACAAATGCTAGTCGTAGTTGCAGACATAGCAGATCGAGTCACCGAGATCCTCTTATAGAGCGAAATTACTTCAAGTTTAGAAACGTTTGTTTACCTTCACGTTATAACAGTATGCCACGAAAGGAAGTATAATAGCCACGTGCAGTGACGTGGCAGCAAAACTCCAAACGTCAAGGCAATTTTGACATTATGCAGCATGTCGACCGGGTGAAGCTACAGACTTTGGGTAAGGTAAAAATGCAATTCGCTCTTAGGATCGAGGATGTAGCAGTGTGAGTGAACAGCGAGGAAAACGTAAAGACAGACCAGCACTACTCCTGTAAAGAAATAGCGAAACTGAACGAGTGATATCCTCTCAGGAAAGAGGCGTCCCCAGTTTTGCAAACATCGTGTTCGCGGGTTCGTCCATAATCTTCGTTGTGAGAGTAGTCGGTATCGTAGTTCTGGCGTTCAGATGCTACCAATTGTTAGGCAGTTGACAGGTGCAGACAGATGAGAGTGAGAAGTGCTTGTATTGATTGACTAGACTAGTCCAATCTCAGACCTGTAAACAGGTGTTGGTAACCTGCAGACAGGTAGACGCTCAGGTGTTGATTACCTCGCTGAAGCGAGAAGACTGTCCTAATTAGGTGATTGGAAAACAAGTACGCAGTTGTACCGTGTGTGTACGCGCGGACAATGAACAAGCCCGAAAAAGGTGGCATTTTTAATAGTGATAGGTCCTTCTCCGAGTCGCTTCACGACAGTCTGAAACATCCGGGAGGTTTCCTGGGATCCAGCGTCTCAGGGCGAGGATCATCCAGTCAATATCTAGCTTTCTGAGATGACCTTGGAAACCGCTGCCCAACTTCCAGGATTCATCCTTCGCATAAGCAGACCATGTCTCGATTGAGTGCCTGATATCAGCCTCGAAACGAGCGAAGTTCTCTTGCCATCTTTGGGCAGCTGCCTCGCCGCCATTGGAGATAAGCTTGGTCTGAATGCTATTAGTAATGTAGTGTTCAGATTGAGGTATTCTTTCAGCCAACATAGTCTTGCTCAATTGCTTGAGCAGCTTTCTCGTAGTCTTGTTAGAGTATCTCGTACTCAATGCATTCAAGTACAAACTTGGCCTTTACTCTGTCCACGAAACGTTCCATCTTCTTGGAGATGCAGTAACATTTGAGAATAGGACGGACGAAAGACATGGTGTGTCGACCGCCCTTTTCATGTTCTCTGCGAGCTCAGTGTACAAATATACGTCCTATAGGTCTCTGATTCAGCGCTCTCCTCAAGTGCATAATCTTCTCATCCACCTCAGTGCTCTCCACCTGATTCTTCCTCTCCCTATGTGCATCTTTGCCCTCAAAGGCATCAACTCGTATCGCCACATCCTCCATGAACGCGCTCGATACATGTAGTAAATTGCCTGCAACACGATACTTAATGACCTCCACCCCACGCAAAAGCTTCCATAGCGTTAAAGATATGGTGTTAGGGGCTTGGGAACTATGCATCAGTAATTCGCGAATCATAACAGCTTTATAAGGCGCAATGTGTTTTTCCTCGAGGTAGTGCTGCATAGTGTGCTGATCTGTAAAACACCAGGAAGACAAGCTATACTCCAACAATGCCGTTTCCTGATGGAGCTGTCTGCATACTGGAGATAGGGAGAATATGCCTGGAGTTGTGATTCGGACATCAAGATGATGTGTTTGGACATTGAAACCACGCTTCTCGACTGACAAGCCATGGCGCTGAGCAGTCTTGGAGTGCCATACTGTTATTCCCGCGTTGCTTAGTGCGCAAAGCCAGATTTGTATGCGAATTTCTGCTGGAAGGCGGAGGAGTAGCGAGTTGGCTTGGTTCGTAGCATAACTATAGTATACCGCTAGTAAGTTTTGCATGAATTCATAATCTGGTTCATGGCGAGTGCTGGGGACCATGAGGGTCCTTCAGGATGCTTCTTCGTGACAGATCCCGGACAAGTTATATGGAATGGGAAAATATGAACGTGGAGGAAGTTTGATTGTGTACAGTGCTGAGATATGATGACAGTATTCCGAGTTATGAACACTTGACACATCCTGATGAGGCTCGCGAGAAGAGTGAAGAGAGTGCAATACACGCACGTAACAGCATAAGGTACGGTACTCACATCAATGCTTCACGAGTGCCTGGTTGAGGCAGCTGGGCGCGCTGATTGTTCCGCGCTCTTGTGTCTTTCCGAGCGGTAGGGACTTCTTCTACTTCTTTGCTTGTGCTGCTACGTGTTTTTGGCATGTTTTACAGTCTATGAGCTTGTTCACGGAGCAATAATAGTAGAAGATGTGGAGTGGTAATAAAAGCTTAGAACCGTGACAATTCGGTGAAGTTTCGAGAGCCACGTGAGTATGTCACAAGGGGATTTGATCCAGGTAGTCAACTCCTTGTGTGTCTATATCCTAGAGTTCGCACATCTCTATGCATGCATACTTTCATCCATTACACAGAGCCATTCCATGCTCCTACTCAAACTTGATACCCTTCTTGCCTCCAATATCAATCATGCCACCCCTGTAAGAGCCTCGCTTCCCTAGTATTGATGTCAGCAGATGTCTTCTCGCCAATGAACCAGTAAAAACTCACCCTTGTTCTTCGCCTTTGTGAACGATTTTCCTTTCGTCACAATCAGAGCTTCATGTGCCTTCTGTGCATAGTCGTACGCTGCGTCCTCGAATCTGTTGCTCGCAAACTTCTCATCGACCTGGATATCTGCTGGGATGCGGCTGAAAGGTACATTCTCTTTTTTCAACCGCTTGAGGTTCTCCATTGTCGCTGGGATGACCTGCTTCTCGCCAGCTTCATCGTCGTCGTCGTTGCGCTTGCGCTTCTTGTCGTCGACAGGCTTGGCGAACACGAGAACATCAGAGGTGGTCTTGGCTTCTGAGTTCGGAGCAGAGATGGTTGTGCTGGTTGCGGATGCGGAGGAACTGCTTCGAGATGCAGGTAGCTTCTTTGTGGCGGGCGCGTCGTTGTCGCTGTCTGAACTCGATTCGTCTTCTGATGATGAAGAGGACTTGTCACTTTCTTCACTTTCCGAAGATGATTTCTCGTCTGACGAGGATGATGACTTCGAGCTTGAATCGTCTTTCATGACTACATCTTTCTTTCCAGCTGGCTTTGCAGCAGCCTTTGACTTCTTGGCGATAGGTGCAGCTCCTGCTTCGTCGTCCGAAGAGTCTGACTCTGATTCTGAGGATGAAGATTCTGATTCTGATTCCGATTCTGATTCTGATTCTGATTCCGAGCTAGTATCATCTTTCTTTGCTTTCTTGTCTTCCTTGTTGGCCGGCGCTGGTGCAGGTGCAGGTGCAGCCTTTGCAGCCTTGGATGACTTTGCTGGTGCTGTAACCTCTTCCTCATCATCCGAAGATTCTGATTCTGATTCTGAAGACTCCTCTTCCGAACTAGACCCTTCCTTCTTCGTCGTTTTCGTCTTCTTTGATGTAGCTGGTGCGGAAACTTCTTGCTTCTTAGACTTCTTGATTGCTGGCACCGCCTCAACCTCCTCCTCTGAAGATTCCGACTCGGAGCTGGATGAATCACTCTCCTCCTCATCGCTTGACGAAGACTTGGCAGAAGCTGATCGTTTGCGCTTGACGGTTGTAGTTGGAGGTATCACAACAGCTTTTGACAGTGTAACTTTTCGTGCTTTTGCGTCTGACTGGCTCTCCTCATCGCTCTCACTCTCACTATCCTCCTCGCTTCCATTTTCACTCTCGCTCTCATCTTCAGAGCTGCTTTCTGCTGATGACTCCTCTGCCTTCTTCTCAGCCTTGGTGTCTGTCTTCTGAGCCTTTTGCCATTGACTAAAGATCTCCACCAGGCCTGGTAAATCTTTCGCACTGCTTTCCCAATTTCCTTGCTTCTTGTTTGCCTTTAGATTCTTGGCTGCCTTTGGAAAATCGTGTATTTCGAGGAAGGAGTGGACGAGATCTAGAAGAGCGGGAGGAAGGGTAGAATCTGACATGATGGCGATGTGTTAGTGGTCGTGGTAATGTGATGTTGTTTGACGTAAATGTGAAACCGAAAGTTTTTTGTTTAAACAAGGGCTTCGGAGCTAAAACCGGTAAATCCGGGGAGCTCTTGGCGACCTGGGACGTCGACGCGATGCTCTTAAGTAACATGACTCAATCGAAGACTCTTGCATCCTGTGTTTTGCTGGCCGACTTACGCCTTGAGTGACCTGGGCGACATGCCTGATTATAGCTATTGCGCTGGTAGATAAGACTCAGCGACACATTACGAGACACGACATCAATACGACTATACACGGCTGCACAAGACGCTTGAATGAACATAGAAGACAGCACTCAGAGTCGAGCGACAGCAGCGAGTTTGGCATAGTCCCTTCTCTCACTTTACCATGAATCCCGCCAATGGAGCATATCCTAGGGGACCAGAACAACCCAATGGCAGCTTCTTCAACCAGCGCGGCGCGGTTCCAGCTCCAACTCAAGGCGTACCTCCCTCAAGACCACTTCAAACAGCCAACGCTCAAGTCAGTCGAGCTGAAAGATTCGAAAGAGAGAAACAGCGACTTATAGAATCATGTTTCAGCAAAATCGACGAGCGAGGCCAGCTTAGAGAATCCTACATAACACATATCCGTATTGAGGAAGATGCCATGTATCAATCCAGTCCGCCGCCTCCAGACGCTTCCAAACAGCATAAGAAACAACGAGTGATAGTTATAGCGGTCAAGAACACGGCTCTTGTGCAAATGCATAAGGCGCGAGAGAACGATGATGGCACGTTCCAGATTGGTAAAACGTGGCCATTCGATGAGTTACAAGCTGTACAGGTGTATTCACCCGCCACAGCAAGAACACCCCAAGAGCAGCAGTTTGCTAGATATGCTGGTGACGCTGGTTTGACTGTGATCATGACGAAGCCGTACTACTGGAGGTGTAACAATGTTCAAGAGAAGGATTTCTTCGTGGGCAGCTTGGTCCGAATCTACCACAGATATGCTCACCGGTTGCCAAATCTCATCGGTTTTACTCAACAAGAAACTCAGCAACTTACAGCCTCAGTTGCTGCGATACCACCAGGTTCACGTCCTCAGATGGGTCAGACTGGTCCACCAAGACCGCAACAGCAGCCACAGGGGATATCAAACAGTCCGCATAACAGTATGGCCTCGTCGAACATGAGTATGGCAACACAGGATATGGCAGGAACCCCACCACCACTCAGAACCTCGCAAGGACGACCCAGTCAACCACTCAGTATGCCCCCAGAACGTGACTCGAGATCTTTTCAACAGACCCCATCCCCGACTGCTAGATTCCAGCCGCAACCAGCTCAACAAGTGCTACAGCAACAGCAGCCGCCACCACAGCAACAGCAATACTCTCAACCGCAACAGCAATATACTCAACCACAGCCACAGCCACAGCCGCCGCCACAAATGCAGTTCCCACCCCAACAAAGCCGAACTCTTCACACTGCGATAGCACCGTCACAGGGCTCCGAAACAGGGTTTGACGGCACGAACAATCGGAGACCTAGTCAGCCACTGGCCCCATCTCAGCCACAACTCCCACCTCTTATGACTAGTAGCCATGTACCACCAGTCGCCAGCAATGTCATGTCTGCGATATCACCTTCATCGGTATCTCCGGGTACACAGAACCTCTTATCGGCGACTACTTCAAGATGGCGGCCGGAGGGCGTGACCCCTGCTCCTCCACGTTCGTTCACCGAAAGCCCAGGAAGTGAGCATTCTCCTGGGACGACCTCTCCACCACCAAAACTTGATGCGCAGGCTCAGATTGTGCCAGAGCGACGACGGCCACCATTGCTAGACGGCGCTGCCGCGGAGAGCCAAAGATCGTTTCGCAACGCGCCAGATGGGTTCGAGCCTTCTCCACTGGGGACGCAACCTCCGATGCAGATTCCTACCCGTGAGGTGAACTACAACAACACTCCCCTTCCAGAAGTGCGTCCCTTGCGAACGTCAGGCAATTATAGCTCGCCGCAAAAGCCACAAGCACCAGCAGCTGCGCCGCAAGAGATCAGCCGGCCATTGAGTCCTACTCCAGAAGTTAAGCGTCCTCAAAGTCCTGATGCTGCATCAGTGCACTCGAACAACAGCAGGGACGAGCGACAGTATCGACCCGGGCTAGGCCCAATGACAAAGTCGTCGGCTGACACTGCCAACAAGCTACGCAAAGCTGCGACCGCGCTCAATGCTTTCAAGCCCCGAGCTGGAGGCGCTGGTGAGCGGCTTTTGGGTGTTAAAGCTGCTGCTACTGATGAGCCGGACGGCGTGACTCGAGTTGTTCCTGCACCACTCAGCCGTAGCGCCACGCCACAAGATGCTGTGCCTACCTTGAAGTCGCTCAATGGAGTTGACAGCAATGTCCGTCCTTTGTCGCTTCGAATTGACAAACAGTCAACTCCAGCACCGAATGGTGCCATTAGCCCAGCCTCACCAACAGGTCCGCCGCAGCCTGCTACTTTGAGTGTGCCAACGGTGGAGTTCAGTAACGAGCAGAACACGAAACGCGTATCCAAAATCAGTGCACCCAAGCCAAGGCGACAAACCGACTTCTTCACAAAGTCGCTTGTGGCTATGCAAATTGATAGCAGTCTTGTGAATGGTCAGCACTTAGAGTATGAAGCGGTACTCTCTGAGTTCAACTGGGACACCAACCTACTTCAAACGAAGCAGATTGACGTGTTGAAGACTAATCTTCGCCGCGACATTGCTCGTCTTGAAGCTGGAAGCTGGCTTGGAGACTCTGACCACAAGGATGACAGGGTGGCCATGGTTGAGCAACTTCTCAATCAATCTATCGAGGAATGTGATCAGATGGAGGGCTTGCTGACGCTCTACAGTGTCGAATTGAGTGTAAGTTGTACTATTTAGACTTTCAGCAGGATAAACTGACCAATTTATAGACACTCAATGAGGACGTCGCCTATATCGAAGCACAAAGTCAAGGTCTGCAGGTGCAAACTGCAAACCAAAAGTTGCTGCACAACGAGCTGCAGAGTCTGATTGCAACGATTTCACTGGATACATCTCAGCTGGAGCCATTGAGAAGAGCACCTCTTGGTGACCTGCAAGGCTTGGAAGCAATCGAAGAATCTCTGCTGCTACTTTACAGAGCACTTCAGACTATAGATCCAGCTTTACTTGGTGGCGTGAACGTCCAAGGCAGGAAAGATGAGCAGGCCTTGTCTAGTATGAGGGCACTGCAAGAGAAGAAGTCTCTGTATCTTCAAGAAGCCCATGAATTCCTTGCACGGATACGCAAATATGCCGAGCCAACATTTGCTATGGCTTTCCAGAAAGCGAAGGAGTCTCTCAGCCGCAACTCAACATCTTCCCGTACGTCACATGTTGATCTCACTGCTCACGACATAGCCAGAGGATCGTTGTGGCAAATGAAACCGCTCATGATCTTCGCGGAGGAGATCGACCGAAATGCCTGGGAAGACATCATTGCAACATACGTAACCCAAGCGAGAGGAACATATCAAACCGAGATTTCGGAAATGATAGCTCAGTGGAAGAAGGGCACCAGAGCACCTGGTAGCGAAGAACAAGATGCTCTTTTCACAGCCCAAGAGAAAGAGGTAGATGGGCTTGCAGGCACAGCAAGACGACTTACTGTGAAACGTAGTCAGACCCTGGCGAGAATGACGCGATCTGCAGCGGTCGAAAAGCGTGCCGCTATCAACAAAAATCAAGAGAACAAGCAGCCTCATGAAGCATTTGCTGGCGCTCTTGAAGAAACCGTACCACTGATCTTTACAGAACAGAACTTCATTGTCGACTTCTTCCATTCCAAAACGCTCGAGTCAACAGATTTCGTTGAGGCAGTGACTGCATCAAGACCAGCAGAACGACGAGGCACGAACCTACTGGCTCCTCGGAGACTGATCGAGGGCGATCGAGCAATGAGCCAGAAGCTTCGAGGGTTGATGGAAGGAGTATTTCCGACATGGCAGACCGAGCTATCTGGCTTGCTAGAGTGGGCTTTGGCTGATCCTTTGTAAGTCCAAATTAGACATCTCGAAGTGAATATCACACTAACAACCCGATAGCCAAGGAGTCGGCATACTTTGTGCGCTCGAGCGAAAACGCCTTGAACTGGAGGACACCAACCAGGAGTTCATCGTCCGCTCTATTAACAAACTCTACGAAAGACTTAGTATCTCGTTCAACCAATTCGTAGATGGCCAAATCCGTGCGATCGACGAGACCAAAGTCAAAATCAACAAGCGCAAGGGTGTCATTGCCTTTATCAAAGTTTTTCCTAATTTCGCCACTATTGTCGAGAGCATGCTTCCTCCCGCCGATGGTCCGGAGCGGTTAGAAACTCGATCAATGGTTGATGAAGCCTACAGCAAGATCATACGCTTAATGTTTGACAGTCTCAAGACAATAGCAAGAGGTACACCAGCTGCAGCTGCTCCAGCTTCGAATGCTGATCCAGAAGACAAAGAAGCTCTCAACCACCATATCCTGCTAATCGAGAACATGTTCCACTTCTATAACGAACTTGACGAGCATGGTGATCCTGTTCTTGGGGAATGGCGAGGCAAAGCTATGCTCATGATGTCTGAACATCAAGAACTGTATCTCAACGCCATCATCCGTCGTCCACTAGGCAAACTGCTCGATTTCCTCGACAGCGTAGAGAACTTGATCGGAAGAGGCGTCGCTCCAGCAAGCATACCGTCTTCACATCTCAACCACTCCCGCAGCGTCTACAAGAAGATCCTGAACTCGTATGATGCGAAGGAAATAAAGAGGGGCATCGACACGCTCAGGAAGAGGATTGACAAGCACTTTGGCGAGGCTGATGATGCTGCTATTAGTGCTGAGCTGATTAAGAGGATAACGTCGGAGTGTGAGAGGAAGTATAATGATGTACATGAACGGGCTACGAGGGCGGCGGGTGAGATATATGAAGGAAGTTTGCAGGTTGAGTTTACGAAGCAGGATGTTGGACATGCGTTTAGGAGGTAGATGTTAAGGCGTGAGTCTGGGGTTTGGAAAAAGGGTTGAATGGTCGGGTTTGCCATGTCAATGGTGCCTATGTATTGGTAGATATGTATCTTCATGTTATGTGAGAGAAGAATTGATGACGAAGAGCGATATGTTGCATGTCTTCGTCTAGACCCCCTGCCTCTGCCTCTTCCATATGGCCGCGGCCGAAGTTCCGGTCGAGACGCTGAGCATTGGCTGGCTCAACTTCTAAGATACGACAAGAACAACTTATACTGCCCGACATCTTCCGAACTCTGGAGCTTTCTTATAAAGTACCTATAAAACACGTCGAGACCCTCAATTGCGTACATTGAGCACGTCCGTTGTCTTTGTCCAAGAATATCCAGAATCACATTCGACTACCCCTCCATCTCGACCTGACTTACCCCCACCTCGTCCCCCATCTCACCCAAAAACAACTGAGAATATGGCACAAGAAGAAAAGGTCAACGTGGACATTATCACGCTCACGAGGTTCTTGACGGAAGAGCAGACCAAAATCAAGGAAGCAACTGGTGACTTTACGTGAGTTGAAAGAGATACTGAAGAACCCAGACCTCGGCAACTGACGGTGGCATTAGTTTACTCTGCCATGCTCTGCAGTTCGCTTTCAAGAGTATTGCATACTATATCAGAAGAGCAACCTTGATCAACGTAGGCTCCTCCCTGCGCTCACGACAACTTTCAGCTAACACGTCTTTCTCCAGCTTACCGGCCTAGCGGGATCTGCCAATGTCACTGGCGATGACCAAAAAAAGCTCGACATCATCGGCAACGACATCTTCGTCAACGCTATGAAGTCCTCCGGTCGTGTTCGTCTCCTCATATCTGAAGAAGAAGAAGAAGCTATCGTCTTCGATGAATACCCCAACGCCCGCTACGCCGTTGTCTGCGATCCCATAGACGGTTCTTCCAACCTCGACGCTGGTGTCTCTGTCGGCACCATCTTCGGTGTCTTCAAGCTACCTGAGGGCGCCAAGGGCACAAAAGAGGAGGTTCTGCTCCCTGGTACCGAGCTTGTTGCT